>Ga0214919_10000550_pt1 | contig 63671 bp, 75 predicted proteins | sample LL1503_MetaG_FD_177994 | JGI IMG/M metagenome (GOLD analysis project Ga0214919, IMG submission 177994) | Freshwater microbial communities from Lake Lanier, Atlanta, Georgia, United States - LL-1503 | ecosystem: Environmental > Aquatic > Freshwater > Lake | place: USA: Georgia | collected... | reverse complement strand
CTTGTTCGGCATAGCCGTTGAGTCCGTATGCGAACATAAGTTCTGCGGCTTTGTCCAATGCGGCTAATATCTCGTACATTTCATCTGACATCTTGTGCTCCTTTGTTTGTTTCATGTGTGTATTATATGTCCAAAACGCTGACCTGTCAACCTTTATTTGTCTCTGCCCCAATCTTTTTTCTCACCAAACGATTCATTGTCGTTGAAGCCTGCGGTGTAGGCTGTGATCTCAGCGGCAGTCATGTTCTCCAAGTCCACGCGAGGTGTGGTGCTTGTGGCACCTTCAAAGTAGTGCGGATGATATCCACGACCGTAGTAACTGTCGGCACTGCCCCGATCATAGGGGCCACCATGCCGTGTGTCATACCGTGTTGCTTCTGCTTGCATATCTTGCTCCTTAAACTTCAGTAATCATCCAACCCATAACGGCCAAGACCCCTACGATCATTGCCACTGTCATCCACATTTCAAAGTCTGCTATCATATCTGCTCCTTAGATCTTAGTCAGTATCCAAACCTTAATGGCAAAGATCCCTATGATCACTGCCACTGTCATCCACATTTGAAAGTCTGTCATCTTGTGCTCCTTAGTAAGATTGGTGGCTGTGACCGATGCGGTACATCACAGTGGGCACAGTCTCTTCTGTGTCCGGTGTGTAAGGCTCTGGCAACATGATCGTTGCGAATTCGCCATAGCAGTAATAACCGCTTTCGGTTACTACCAACTCTGCGTCTCCGGGCAAACGGCTCAATGCCTCTATCATCGCTGCTACTGTTATTGCTGTCATTTTCTGCTCCTAGTGTGTGTTGCTGTCTATGTGTGTATTATAGCAGGATCCTAAGACCCTGTCAACCGAAAGTGTATTCTCTAACCCACTCAAATTGGGTAGCGGCTGGCACCCACTTGAACTCAGTCCGCTTGCCATAGGTCTTTTCAAAGTCCATGCAGACCATGACCCAACCTGGCTCAGGGCTGAAGCCCACGGTCTCTGCAACCCGAACGACTTCAACCACCCGGCCGTCTGTCATCTTTGCTACTTTGATCATCATGTGCTCCTTGCTGTCTATGTGTGTATTATAACAGGTTTGGAGAACCCTGTCAACCTGTAAGGGTTATCGGCAATCAATGTAGGAAGATTGGATCCATTGACCCCAAGGGTTACGAACCCAACCTCGCTGCTCGAAGGGCATGGTTCCAGGAGGGCATTGAACGAACCCTTGTGGTGCTTGTGGTTGCACATAGACTTGAGGTTGTTGTTGAATTACAACAGGTTGCGGTTGATTGGCATTGGCGATCGCTGCACCAAAGATGCCGCCGATGATCAAGGGCACTAGGACGTCTCCGCCGGTCTGAACTCGCTCAACGATCACGGTGCGTGGCTGATGGCGGTATTCACGGTAGTAATCTGCTTGTGCAGCACCGACTAAGGTCAATCCGATTGCAAGGGCAATGATCTGTTTCATAGTGTTCTCCGTTGTATGCTATTATTATAGTCTCAAAGTATTTTCCTGTCAACCTGTAGGGTCTTTCAAAAGAGGTTGACCTGAATAGGTGAACCCCGTACACTAAAGGCATACAGGGTTCTGGGGTTTGCCCGGGACACTACCCCCGGGACTTGTGTCTGATACGCGACATCAGACGTTCGGAGCGTTCTTAAACTAGGCCAAGAGCCATAGCGCGGTAACCGGCAGCGATCAACTTACGTGATGGCTGACCGATAACGTATTCGGTAACTTCTACGTGATTGCCAGCGGTACGTGTGTTTGCGTACACTGCGAAACCTGCTTGACGAATACGGCTAACATCGGCACTGATGTTCTTGATACCGAAACGCTTCTCTGCTTGGCTAGCAGTTACTTTGTCACCACTCTTAAGAGCAGTAAAGAGTTTGTGGGTCTTGGTGCCCTCGTTGATTTTATAAGTTTGCATTTTTGTTTTCCTTTGTGTTTATACTGCATCAGCAGTTAGAACTAGTGTACACTAGTCTTTGATCAATGTCAACGGTCCAGTCTTACGTATTTTGCCAAATTCTTGATCAGTGTAGTATTCAATCAACTTACGTTGAATCATAGTGATTAGATCGCCGTGATCATCATCCACAATGAATCTCACTGGGCATTTGCTCCATGTACCTGATCGTTGGAACTCTGCGAACCATTGTCGATGATTCTTGTTGCCAGCCTCAAATACTGTCCATTGTCTACCATAGAATGCTAGTCTACTCATCTTTTGCTCCTTAGGTGTCTTAGTTAAACAGAGTACTCATTTCCTTCGTCGCTCGGCACTCTGTTTAACTAAGTGGGCCACTAGGGCCCAGATACCCCGCTATTACTTAGAAGGGTGCATCTTCCAAGGCTGCATCAACCTTGGGTGCAGTGGCCTTAACAGCCTTAGCCTTGATGGATTCCATCGTAGGCTTGGCCTTAGTAGCTTTGGGAGCCTTAGGCGCTTTGGCGGGCTTAACGGCACGCTTGTCTACAGCCTCAAACAATGCCATCTCAACTTCGGCGTTGGTAACACCGTTTTGAGTAGCGAAGTCAATGCTCATAAGATACGCGATAGCATCTTCCTTAGTCATTGGCTCTTTGAGCTCGATGATGTCAATGTCCTTGTGACCATTCTTGGCCAAGACCTTGACGCGAAGAGCATCATTAGCGAAACGAACTTTGAACTCACCGTTGAGACGGCTAACACCTGCATGTGAAAAAACTGACATAATAAACCTCTTTCTCTGTGTGTAAAAATATGGATGCATAATTGCGTGTCCATATGTTAATTATACAACGGTTATGGTCCGTTGTCAACCATTATTTTTAGGAATTTATTGTTTCGAATGGGCTATGCTCCTCCTGTGGCTGATCTGCCACACTATTCGATTCAATCCAACCATAAACAATGTCTATGGGGCACTTCAACTGAACTGCAATGCTGCGGGCACTATAGCCCTCAATGTACAGTTGTTCAATGTCGTAGGCTAGTTCGCTCATCTTGCTCATCGCAGTAGTCCTTTATCAATTAAAAATTGGGTGTACTCAAGATCAATTAGCACCTTGGTCAACCGATCTTTGGTATCGTTTCTCATATCAAGAGTCATAGTTAATAGTTCACTATAACCATCTAGTAGTTCGACTAATGCCTTGCTCATGCTGTTTCCTTTTCTAATGCTTCAGTTAATAATGTCAAACGCTTGCTCAACGGGCTGTGATCGTATGTGTCGCCACAATACCAAACACCGTCCTTCATAATGTAATAGTACTCAGCACCACAGCCGTCTGCTTGTTCCAGGAACTCTGCAAACGTGTGAGCCACTCGGAACTCAGTACCAGTCTCACCACGGTCACGTCCGTAGAATGTGCAGTAGCCTTGGTCCTTGGCGTGTTCGTACAGGGCTGAATCCTCTGGGCTACCGTGTGGGCTGAACGGATGTGCTTCGCCAATTACCCGACCCAGCGAACTCATATCGCCCATGGCTACGAGGTTGTTAGCCTTGGCACTATCGTAATGGTCCTGCAGTAGCCGACCATTGTGCGACAAGTAGCCGTCCCAATGGCAATAAATGCTCTTTACCTTGTCGCCGTGCATGACTCCAATGCGTGATCGTGTTCCCATAGTGTGCTCCTTAGTGTGTTAAAACTATATTATAACAAGGTTTTACCAAGTTGTCAACCAAAGACCCTTTAGCAGTCAGGGTCAAAGTCCGCCCATTCCTGGGCTTCGTCGGGCTGTCCGTCACGCTCTTGGCGCTCTTCGTACTCCAACTCTTCGGTCATAGTCATGAAAGCCTCGCACATGTCGAACATTGCCTCAAACGCACGGCGCTCGTCTCTGCTCATTTCTTTGAGGAACATTGGGCCTTCTGATTGCATGGCTTCAACGATCTGCTTCATTGCGGCAAGAGTGTTCTCGCACATGCAGTAAGACATATTTGGGTAGTTAGACATACATGCTCCTTAGTGTTTAAGCAGTAATTATACAACAGTTTTACCAACTTGTCAACCAATTAAACGTAAAATTCTGTTGTAAATTTACAACGGCTATAGACCATTTCACGTACTGCTGTGTCTGTGAGCTCGCTATACTCTTCCTTTTGATCACCTATGAAGCGCATAATGCTCATAGTTTGCTGCCAATTGAGCCCGGCTGCCTTGGCTAATTCAACAATCTTTCCCGCAACCAGGTTGCCTTGGTCGGTGTACATATCATAGTCTGTCATCGCTGCTCCTTAATGTGTGTAATTACACACACTAAGAACTTAGTGTGTGTAAGTGTATACTATAGCACCAAATAGAAACCCTGTCAACCGTAGGGTTATCGGGTTAGGATCTTAACCATCCACTCAATAGCTTCACTCATCGTAGTCCTCCTCTGCGTTCTCTGCTTCGTACTCTGCCACAGCATCGCTGATGCCAAAGGTCTCATCCAAGTCATCGGGCAACTCTTCGGCGATCTGATCGCTGGTCATACCACCATATTCATAGTAGTCATCATCACCGTTCTCCCACTTGCCGGCAAAGGCCATGCCAGGTTCGTAGTAGTAGGCAATGATCTCAAAGCCCTGCTCCATCAACTGCTCATAGGCACCAGTAGGAGGAGCCCAGGCACTTTCAAAGTTGAACACAACACCATTGGCATCCTGTTCTACCATGTGAGCATCTTCACCACCTATATCCCACTTGGTGCCCCAGTTATGGACACACCAATTGTAGTCCCACTCACCGTTAGGGAATGGAACAAACTCTTGTAAGAAATTGCCTGCTCGATAGGCAGTCTTAGCCCGCTCAACCATAGCAGGATCTTCGTGACGCAGGTTCAGCGTGTTATTGCACCAATTAGGCATCGAAACTCTCCTCTCCAAGTTCAGTGATTTCTTCTTCCACTACACCTACATCAACGATGCGGGCTGTTTGATCTTCATTGCTCACACCCTGGAAGGCAGTGCGGAATGATTGATGCTCTGCCAGAAAGTCAAAGACTTCCAAGCGATCCCAATGATCAGGCACTTCCAACTCCTGCCGGATGATAGTAGTTACCATTGCTTTCATATTATTCTCCAGTGTAAAGTTCGTAGATGGCTTTGGCCGCTTCAGGATCCAACTTGTTCAATTGTAAAGCACAAGCGGTAAGGTACTTGTGACGACGAGCAACCTCTGCACGGGGCAGTTCACCATCGCAGGTCAAGTTCTCAGGGCTCAGATCTGCATCCAACTTCTGTGCAACACGGCGACGACCTTCTGCTGTGGCTAGGGTGAATTGCTCACCTTTGAACAGAGCGTTCCACTTGTTGGCTTGCTCTATGTATGCGTTAAGTTCTTTCATCTCTGCTCCTTAGTGTGTAAGTGTATATTATAGCGTGGTTTTACCAACTTGTCAACCGTTTACCAAGCGATTGCGTGAATAATTTCACGCTGTCCAAAGTAGAAGACCCGTCCGTTGCTGAGCATTCGGGCAGTGCGAGTGCTTTGCTTGATGTAGTCGTTGCCGTTGCAGTGAAACAAGCGTCCAATGCGGAACTCTCCAAATTCCCAATGTCCCATACCATGCTCCTTAGTGTCTATGTGTGTATTATAGCAGGGGATTGCTCCCCTGTCAACCTCACATTGAGTGGAATCGCTCTGTGCTAGGATCGCATACCGTGCCCAGATCTTCACGGCGGATCTCAACTTCTTGCCCAGTCAGGCAGTTCTTTACGGTGACCAACTGGCGACCGTTGAATGCTTCTACAGTCTTAATGAACTCTTTCTGCTTGCGTTTGGGCAAAAGGCGCAGCATCTCCTGCGCCAGTTGGTTGGTGTAGCCTGCTGTGAATGCGGCACCCTGCTCGCTGAACATAAGGTTCAACTGATCTTTGAGTGCATTTTGATTCTCTGTTGAAAACATCTCTGCTCCTTAGTGTGTGTAAGCCTTAATTATACAGAGGTTTTACCACCCTGTCAAGCCCATGCCCGGAATAACCCTACGCTCATTGTGGCTAATGCTGCAACGTTAACTGCCATCTGTGGCTTATTTGCCACACGTATGGTCCAGGTTAAGAACAACAAAGTCCCCACAGCAAAGGCAATGATGTTCCAAACATCCTTGTGATAGGCACTGCCCATGGTGTTTAAAACGTGCCCTGCTGTGATAAAGAACGCCCCTGTCCATTGTAGTACTTCATCTTTATTAATATTAGGCAAAAGAGTTCTCCCGATCAATCTGCTCGCTCAATGCAGCGAACTTCTTACTCAAACGATATACTTGAGCCTTGGCTTCTTTCATAGCCTCGTTAATGAAGTCCTCGGCAGTCCCGTCACTAAGGACTTCGCGGGGATCTTCGTATAAGCATCCGCCCAAATAGGCCGAACCGAGTTCGAGCCCTTCAAAGAGAACACGTACTCGCAACATGAACCATTCGAGGTGCCCGCGATCAATGTCTTTGATGATCTCGTTGATATCAGTGACTGAGTCGTCGAAACTGTCCCTGGGGTCCATGTCTTCATAGGTCTTATCCACAATTACGGTAAAGCCATCACGTTCAAAACGCTCAATTAGATCATAGTGACTCATTATGCAACCTCTTTCTCTGCAACCAGTGACAACATATTAGCAGGCACTCGCCATAGACCAGTGTTGGTGCTAACGGTGACATACTTGATAGCGATCTTGGTTACCGTACCCTGCACGGTGCGGCCGGTCTTGGAACTAGTAAAGAGCACCTCGTCACCGATACGCAGGCTTCGTTTGTTCTGCTCAGTGAGTCGTGCTCGAGCGAACTTGACAGCATCGATGATCGAGCCTAGTTCTGTGTTAGTAAATGTACCCTGCAGAATCGCAGTGTTGATTTGAGTGATGTTCATCTCTGCTCCTTAGTGTGTTTAAGCATTAATTATAACTGGTTTTACCGGGCTTGTCAATCAGCCCAACAATCCCTGGCTAGTTGTGTGGTTATTGTCTGCCCACCAATGTAGTGGCCATCAAACCCGTGTTTGTTCTCTAAGACCAGTTGATCACCATTCTGGGACTTTTTGATGTCAATGACCACACCCCACTGCTCGTGATCGCTTTTGAAAGCCACAGTATCGCCGATCTTAACTAGAACGTCATGTACCATGCAAGTCTTCATAGTCTGCTCCTTAGTGTCTATGCGTGTATTATACAGTGGTTTTACCACTATGTCAAGTCACCGCGAATGTCCGTGTTCAGCGCAGGGTTAATGGCACGCCGGATCTCAACTTCACGTCGATGAGCCGCAGCCTTACCACGGATGATCTCATGTACGCGGATCTCAATCTCGCTCTTGTCAGACAACTCACGCAGAGCCACGCACAATGCCCAATCCTTGTTCTCAGTCTTAGCACGATAGAAGTGTTTAGCCGCCCGTGCCCGAACGCTCTTGAGTACAGTGCTCTCAGTCTTGGCAGTGACCCCAATGTAGTTTAACCCATTGACCACAAGCTCATATATGATATGATTGCGATCTACACGTTTCTTACGAGTTGCAGTTTCTTTGTTCATGCCATAATTATAACAAGGTTTTACCACTTTGTCAATAACTTATTTCTCGTAGGGTCTTTGTTGTCAAAGAGCCACACGACCCGGCACTCCTGCGATTCTTAACATAATGCCAAAAGAAAACCCTATAGCCTACTCAACTATAGGGTCTTCCAGTCCATGCTCTGGGCAAGTTTCCCTAGCACAGCCCACTCAGCGTGTTCCGTCATAGTCCCCTACAACATGCTTGACCACCGGAAGGTTTTGGTCACTGATTCAACTCGACTAGCGTACAGTTTATAACTAGTACTCAACACAGTTTATAGAACTCCCAGGCTTCCGGCCCCTGTTCCAGATCACTTTGTCTATCATCAAGTTTATGGTTTACACTCGACAGCAAGTTCTTTGTGTGTTAGATAACTCTACGAGTCTGACTCACTGTATACATACTAGTATAACATAAGGGACTATTATGGACAACTGATTACTCACATACTGTAGTTGATATACAACATAGAACCACAGTGTACTCAGTGATAGAACCGTGGCAGAATCGTCACGAAACGGTGGGAAAACGGTCCAAATTCACCCCGGTTTGACTCAGATCTCCACCATTTTCACAGTGAATTACCCTGAAATTTATAGTGATTTTAGAATGGAAGGTGGTGGGGATGAGAGGCTATCGTAAGATACTCTACCATACTTTCACCATATCTCAAAGTGTTCCCACAGTAATACCAAAGTAGATCTACGCCCAATACCAAAGTAAATCTCAACCTTTCACTACGTGGGATCGACTTCTTGTATATATAGGGACCCCTACAGCGGGGTATTGTGTGCATGGCCTACAGCGGGGTATTTGGGTATAGTGTATATACAGTAGGGATCACGCTGTAGATACTCATTTTGTAGAGTGCTACAGCGGGGTATTCACTTGTAACTACTAGTAAACCCCAAAGTTTTACGCCCATCTGTCAAGTAGTCTTTGTTGCTGTGTGTCTTATATGAGTGACAGCATTTGCACAGAGTTTGTAGATTAGAAGGTCTATTATCACTGGGATCACCATTCTTATGGTCTACATCCAGCATACCTTCCCAGAAGATATTAGTAGTACATTTGAAACCCAAAAACCCAATGCGATTTTCACAGTGATCTTTGCGATGTCGAAGTGTAGGATGCCACGCTTTATTATGATGTGCTGAGCATATGATCTTTCCATGACGAACACGCCATTTCCAATCTCCATCGTCATATTGATACATATACATAGCAGGATTGCAACATCCTTCTATTTGACATTGTGGGCGGTTTTTCCAAGAGGTAATGCTACCTTCTAGTGCTTTTCCTGGCATAGCGGGACCTTTCTGTGTGTATATATTGATTATACAGTCGAAACCTATTGTTGTCAAGTGGTTTAATCTAACGCCAATGTGGGCCAGCCACCCATCCAACCAAACTTATACGTTGTCCTTCAAGGAGTGGGGTCACACGATGCATTTGATAACTAGGGAATACGATCAAAGCGCCCTGCTGTCTACTTGCAGATTGTGCAGTATTATATCCTGTAATGAATTCTAGGTCAGAGCCTTTATACCGTGTGGGATCTGTCAATTGGAGACTAAAACTAAGTTTTCTATTGTGTAGACTTCTTTCCTGCATATCTACGTGTTGTTCATAGCGATCGCCCAGTTCTAGATATTCTGTATATTGTAAGCATTCTATGTAGTCTATATCAAATTTAAAAACCTGTTGATTAGCGGCTGTTATTTGGTCTGTCAAGCGTTGATAAATCCAATGTGTGTCTGGGTCGGTGCTATTTGCCCAACGCAGTGTATTCTTTCTCACCAATGTATTTTCGTCAGCAGTGTCCACCAGTGCCTTATGTTGTGGATATTTCTCCAAAGTAGATTTAATCAGATCGCATTCTAGTGGAGTAAATGCGTTATTCAGTATGGCCCAAGGAGTGTGGTTATTCTGGGTCAAATACCACTGTGACATAAAGTGTTTATTCGTGTTCATATGTGTAGGGTATCAAAAACTATCTGCGCTGGCGCTTCGCGCTAGTATCATGTGTGTAACTAGTGTTGTTTTTCTTCTAGTATAAGGCTACCGCAAATTAGATTAATCTCACGTTTGATATTGGCTCTAGCATCGTTTTTAATATACACATTACGGGCAGCATCTATAAATGATTGATCAAATTGTGCCTTGTGTTCACACGCACGTTTATAGTTCTCTATATGCCACAGTTCTAGATTAGTAGCATATAGTTCTTGTTCTTTATGTTTAATCTCTTCTGGCAAGGTCAGTTGATCGTATATAAGGGTGAGTTCTTCTCGTTCTCTGCGTACATTGGCCAATTTAAATGGGTTAATGATCTGTTCTAGTTTGATATCCAGTATGGTGATCTTATCGATCAGTTCGCCCACAGATATTGGAGCAAACACCATCATCCCGGAGTACCCACTGTCTTATGCTGTGCTGGTAGGGTGGGATTGGCAAGCCAAGTCCATTGTGTACCAAACACTGGTTGCCAGTTCAAGTGATGTAATGGTATAAAGTATTTGTCATCGCCCAGTTTAAGTTGATCTGTCATATTAGCAAACACTGAGTTAGTCATAATAATGCTCTGAGCGCCCTCAATGATCTTAATCCAATCGAACACATATCCATCATCGTCTATATTAACTATATCCCAGCCCTCGGGTACTGTGCTAGTGTCAAATGGTGCAGTAAAAGCAGAGGATTTCAAGTGTGTTACCACATAGTTAGGGTTCTTAACCTTACGATCGTATAGGGCCTGTTCTCTTTCTGGGTCGCGTTCAATACATTCGTTCAAGCGCCATTTCTCTAAGAATGGCACACCTGCTTGCACGTATTTGTATTGATCAAAAGTGGTAAATTGGAAGAATGGTTCGTTTGAGAATTCAGGGTGGCCGGTCAGTGCGTTGTACAAGCAGATGATCTCATCGCATTTAAAGTTCTTTAGACGTTCCAAGGGTATATCGTAAAAGAATGGGCCAGCATCGGCGGGTATAGGAATCCATTTAACCCAAGGAGCATAATGTTTCATTTGTTCGACCCAAACATCTGTAATGGGCCAATGGATATCGTATCCTTGTTCTTGATAGTGTAGAGCAATGGGCAAGGCAATAATGATATCGCCCAGGCCTCTAGTCTGTATAATCCCCAATCGTTTACTTGCCATTTTGATTATTCCAATCTTGTGTACACATATCGTTAACCAGTGATTCCAATGTATGTTTAGGGTTCCAGCCCATTTGTGTTCGGGCCTTAGTGCTATCACCTAGCAGGGTATTAACATCAGCGGGTCTATAGAATTCTGGGTTAACTTTATATATGGTATTACCTGTGTTTAGATCAACGCCTATTTCGTCTGTACCCTGGCCTTGCCATTGTAAGTTCATACCATGCCATTTAGCCACTAGTTCGCAGAATTCTCGGACACTATGTTGTTTACCAGTGCTGAGTATATAGTCGTCGGCCTTTTCCTGTTGTAGCATAAGCCACATGCCCTCCACAAAGTCTTCAGCGTGTCCCCAATCTCTAAGGGCATCGATATTGCCCAATTCAACGCAAGGTTGCAGGCCAGCACGTACACGGGCTACCCCCAGTGTGATCTTACGTGTAACGAATGTTTCGCCTCTACGTGGGCTTTCGTGATTGAATAGTATACCTGAGCAGCCGTAGACACCATAACTTTCTCTGTAGTTAACAGTGATCCAATGTCCAAACAGTTTGGCCACACCATAAGGGCTACGTGGGTAGAATGCAGTAGTTTCCTTTTGTGGAACTTCCTGCACCTGTCCAAACATCTCGCTAGTTGATGCTTGGTAGAATTTAACGTTTTTCTTTTTGTTCAGTGTACGTATAGCTTCAAGCATACGTAGTACCCCTACACCATTTGCTTCTGCTGTAAGGCCGGGCAATGCAAAACTCACATGTACATGGCTTTGGGCTGCTAGATTGTAGACCTCATCTGGTTGGGTCTCTAGCAGCACGTTCATAATGTTACCAGAATCAGTAACATCTCCATAGTGTAGTTTGAGCCGATGTCGTATATGTTGTATATTGGGCATAACATCCCAATTAGTGGTTTTACGCACCATACCGTAGACATCGTAGCCTTTGTTCAGTAGTAGTTCTGCCAAATAGGATCCATCTTGTCCGGTAATACCTGTTATTAATGCTGATTTGTTTGTCATAGTCACCTTTTTGTGAGATTGTTTTATTATATACGTATTTAATTGATTAGGTCAAGCATCAAAAAAAATAATGACTAAATACTCGTTAATACTGGGATTCATATCTAACCATGACAATTACAGCAGGAACCACTGCCACTCATCTTGATTTTAATCTAATCCAATCTAACATGGAAGAGATTCTAGGTCTTGGAGAAGATGGGTACGGTCTTGCCTTAATAAGCAGTGTTCCAGCAGAGGAAAAACAAATAGCCTGGACCCAGGCCTGGAATAATTTATTAAATGATGTAAACTTAGTAAATCGTCACATAACCAATACCAACACCAATATTGCTGTATTGGTAACAGGCACATCGATAATCAGTGCATCTCCCATAGATGCATTGTTAACCACATCAACCTGGTTATTAGATGATACTCGCAGATATACATGTCATCCTAGTCAATTTTATTTCAGTGGTAATACATCAACATTTGTTGGAGCAGACAGCACCAGCACTAGAACATTACCGTGGGGTGCCAATGGCACTAATAAAGTAACACATCGTCTAATAGCATCTTTTCCAAATAGACTAGCAGCAAGATATTATTTTAATTTAGGTTCTTATCTAACATGGACACCTTATTATGATGACACTACAGCATTAAATGATCTTGATGCTGAGTGGGCCAATTTTATTGATTATCTTAGTGTGCCTGAAAGAAAATATACCTACAGAAGATATGAGTTTGTAAATTATACCTCTACCACAACCAATTGGAACAGTGGAACATTATCAGTAAGTGTAGTAGCCAATAAATCTCTTGATGAGACCCGTGTAGAATTCATTATATCCTACGCCAACAATGCTACTGCAACATTAATAGTAAGCCCAACAGTAGCAACTTGGTCTATACTTGTTTAATCGAGGAACATAATGGCATATACACCGTACACTATACAAAACCTTAGTACTGACACATCTGCAGACATACGTAGTGTAACGTTTGTTGATCAATCGGGTATAGAGCATCACAGTGATTTTTCTAACTTTGGTGGTATTTTCACAGGAAATACTAACCACACTCCAAACACCACAGTACAAACTCGATCTAAAACTTATGTAACGGGAAGTCCTTTAAGAAAAACTTTTGTATCAGACACTAGACCCATAACCAAGACAATTGCCAGTAGTCCGCCTGGTGCATATATTACCTCTAGTTTATTAACAGTGACCAATGTTACTGGATTGGTCACAGGTTGGCAAGGCAATGGAGTTTGGGCAGGTGTATATATTATTGGTATATCTGGCGGAACAAATACATTGACTATGAGTTCTGTGCCATCGGGTGCTCCCACACCCGGTGGAAGTGTTATATTTTCTACATCTACCAAAGAAATAACATTATCTAATACCACTGGACTTGGAGCAGGTTGGACAATCAGCGGAAATGGATATACTGTTCCGGGAACTGTAACATCAGTAAAAGATGGCAGTACTATTGTTGTTAGTGCATTAGCAGACACTACTCCATCAACTAGTGCAGGTAATCCGAATATTTTTACATCATCCACTAACTTTTTAACCTTAAACAATACAACTGGTCTTGATATAGGATGGGAAGCAACTGGTAATGGTTATGATGGTACTCAACAAATACAAAGTATCAATGGCGATACTGTTATAATGAGTGCTCCTCCGGGCAGTGGTCCAGTAGTCGGTGATGCTATTGAATTTACCAATTCAATAATTCCTATATATACACTTGCTCCATTAAGTTCTATTGTATTCTCTTTAGATTATACCAATTCAACTAGTGTATTAGGGAATTATAGTTCTGCGGTAACTATCAATGGTAATCTAGTTGGTCCAGTAATTTTAAAAATTAATAATTATGTTGGTATAGGCGCCAAACCTGTACCTATAGTCTATGCTCCAACTGGCGGCGGCGGCGGCCGTGGCGGCGGTGGTTATGGTGGCGGCGGCAGTCTTGGAGGTGGTGGGTACACATCTGGTGCCAATATAGGTGCTGCTACACCACACGGCGCTGACGGAGGCAATAATGGTGGCGGTGGTGCCACTGGTGCAAATGGTGGACCAGCGGGTCCAGGCGCAGGAGAATGTTTCTTACCAGATGCTAAAATTACTATGGCCGACGGTAGTGTTAAGAACTTTAGAGATCTTAGAGTAGGTGACATGGTTGTTGGAGCATTTGGCGAATGTAATCCTGTATTGGCCTTGTATTATAGCAAAATGGGTAATATTCCAATGTACAAGATCAACGATGATCATGATTGTACCAATGACGAAGTATTTGTAACTACTGATAAGAAATTCTATTGTATAGATCCTAGTCCAGGAACTGATGGAGTACTTGCAGGTTGGAAAGAATCATACGAAATGGATTTGGGTAACGGCACAACTGATATTTGGACATCTCCTTGGTCTATTGGACAAGTTGATATTGAATTACATAAAGCGACTACAGGTATTGAAATACAAACTACAAATGGAGGTAGAAAGTTAGAAACATTTGAACCCTACTATCTACCTCCAGAAACTGATCTTTATAATTGTGTAGTTGGTGGTAGCCATACAATCATGATTAACGGTTATGCACATACCGCCTGGGTTCGTGAAGATGATTTTGATTATACAGCATGGCAACCGATAGATATAAAGTTAACTGTAGAAGACTACAGAAATCCTAAAAAATCTAAGATAGGAAATTAATATGGCAACCTCATTTGATGTCAATACAAGATTAGGTAGTCTGCTATCATTTAACATAGTCGGTGGTGGAATAATTCGTGGTGGCGCCCCTCAAATACAAACTGTGCATAATTTAGATGGACAAGATTTTACCACCTCGTCATTTACTGCATATAGTGGTCCCTTATTACAAGTTAATACACTAGATGATTTTGTAACTCCTGCATATACAACTAGTTCGAGACAAACTGTTTATCTAACAAATATAGGAAATGCTGTATTAACGATCACATCATTAACCTATTCGTTTGAAGAAGAAATAGGTCCTAGATTCTATTATCAACCAGGAGCAGCATTGCTAGGAACTGGTACCATCACCGTACAACCAGGCACTACAAGTACATTTGAAATAGCCTATAGAGGTACCGCCCAAGGTGTATACAATAACTATTTCATATTGGGTTCAAACAGTATCGGTGGTTATTATAGAGTTCTCACACATCAAGTAATTGGTATTAGTACAGGAATTGAAATAGATCCATCTGGCTATTCAACATCTACAAATCATTATGGTCAAGTACAGCGTGTTACTTATAAAATTATTCCTATATACGATACCGCGCCGTGGCCAGATTGGCCAATTGGTTTTACTGCTACGATAACCGGCAGCAATGCTTGGACAATAGAAAGCACAAGTACTAATCGTATATATCTTCAATTTAATCCGTATGAAGTTAATAATGTAAATGGTAACTATGTATCAACATTAACAGTTAGAGGTCTTGACGCTTTAGTTAGTGTTGTAAATACTGGAACTATAAACATAGATCATAATGCAAATAAAAATATTGGCAGTTGGACAAGTCCAGCAAGTCATTACAACAGCATTGTAGGTATAAGTTATGATCTAATGGATAATCAACGATATCTCACAATCGGTGTAGGTATGGGCGGGGATGGTGTACCTATATATGGTAGTGGTGGAAGTGTATATGCTAATGTGGCTTCTCTTGGATTAGGTACAGAATCTCTTATTCCAGCGTATCCATTTTGGTCTAAAGTTTATAAAATTCCATTTAGTACAGGAACAAATGCACAAGTATATTACAGTAATGACTATGTAGTAAAAACTACCACAGCATCAGATTATAGCAGTTATTTTGGAGAGTACCTTGCTCCTGGTTCTATGTTTATAGTGGAAGATGATGGTTACGGTTCTCTTAAAATTGAAATAAATCATTTAAGAGATTTAAGTAGTGATCTTGATGAAGGTCTAACGACCACACTAAGAAATCTAACCAGAGCATTCCATTATTACTCTAGTGTGGATTTAAATGGTAGATATGCACCACTACCGGCAGAATATAGTGCTCCTATTGATACTAATACTGCTACAACATATTTATTTGCTGGATTTAATTACAATTATAGAGACAAGTTAGCAGATATTAATACCTCTATTGTAGAATTACCTATCTAATTCAAGAAGTTAAATTGATCATTATATACTAGGATAATTAGTATATATGAATGATGAAATTGTACAGATAAATCCAAACGATGTTAAATCTATAGAGTGGACTGGTGACCATATAGATTATGATATACAGTTGTACCGACTGGGTAATGACTATGGTAAATTTATAGCATTCAATCCATGGTTAAAAGATGATACACTAAAAGCATATATAGATGATATGCCATCAACAAATAAATGTGTAGTTTGGCAATATCAAGGAGATTGGGTTGCTAAGTTGTTCAATGGATATTGGACACCAGAGATCGGTTATGAGATATTAGAAATAACCAAACCTAAACTATTATGGAATAGAAATCCAGATATAGATAAGGTAATGACTTTTGAAAATGATCCATACGGACAGTTTGAACCAGAGCCATGGGACAGTATATATCAATTAGTTTGGTATATGGATCCCAGGGTCAATCCTACGGATGATAAAATATGGGTCATGAGTTGCAAGCCTTATGGTAAAGAAGTTAAAGGTATCAAAGACATGGGATATGTTATGCCTTTAATTGATGTTGAGTATAATGAAGACTTGCCTGATTTAGGTATCGATATCAATCAATGTTATCCTGCTTATTGGGATTTAGGAAGCGAATGTGCTTGGGAATTAGATCCAATACATATCCCATATAAACAAATGTGGGTGGTCAAATTTACTGCTGCCTACAAAAAGATTAACAGTTGGAAATGGTATGGAACGATATCTCCTCAGTATCATATTGAATATAATCCAGATTTGCCCAAGATGGATTATGTGATTGATTATGTAATACCTTATCATGATTTGGCATATGAACATGTATGGATGTTAGATAATAAGCATTTAAAAAATGGTGAAGATGAAATATGGGCCATAAAGGCCAGGGTAACACCAACTATATATGACAGTAAGATTGTAGACTACATTAGTCCTACGCACCATGTTGAATATAATTCCGAAGTACCTAAATTAAACTTCACTCCTGATTATATCATACCTTGGCATGACTTAGCCTATGAGCATATATGGTATATGGATGATGAATACGATACTTGGGCTCTTAAAGTATCTACTACTGAAGACAGTAAAGGTATTAAAGAAATGTATGTTCCTATTCCTGAAGTTGTTTTTATAAGTTATCAAGAAACAAATGCAGAAGAAAACTGGCAACGTGTATTAGAAAAAGCACCAAAGGCTAAGCGTGTAAATGGAGTAACGGGTATATTCAATGCTCATCAAGCCGCAGCCAAATTAGTTGATACTGATATGTTTTTTGTAGTAGACGGTGATGCTTACCTAACTGATGAATTTCAATTTGATCATCAGCCTAACATACATGATAGAGACTGCACACATATTTGGCGTGCTAAAAATCCTATCAATGGATTGGTGTATGGATACGGAGGAGTAAAGTTATTTTCTAAGCAAGCAATGTTGTCTGCTAAGTCTTGGACTACATTGGACCTATCAACTACAGTTATAGATAAACTTAAGATAATAGATACAATCAGTAATATAACAGCATTTGACACAGATCCTATTTCAGTTTGGCGAAGTACATTTAGGGAATGTGCAAAACTGTGCTATAATGTTTTACAGAACTCTAAAGACAAAGACAGTAAGGCCAGATTAAAAACATGGTTAAAAGGTAATACCTCCCACAGACTCAATAAGTATTCAAAAGATGCTGCCCAATGTGCAATAGATTGGGTTACAATTAACAAAGACGATTATGATTTACTTAGAATGATCAATAGTCGTGAGTGGATAGAAGAACAATACAAACTAAGGAACATATGACCAATCACGCAGCCAGATTTAAAAACACTAAAAAAGAGTTAGACCTTGTCAGTCCGAGTATGTGTGTAGCCAAATGGAACCAAGTGTCTATGCATCTTGGGCAAGGGCAAACACATAGTTGTCATCATCCCAGTCCACACAAGATATCACTAGATGAAATCAAACGTTCTCCAAGTGCATTACACAATACTGATTATAAAAAAGAACAACGTAAACTAATGCTTGAAGGCATTCGTCCTGCAGAATGTGATTACTGTTGGCGAGCAGAAGATGCACAAGTAGAAGATGATGAAAGCGGTGCATTCAGTGACCGTATAACTAAAAGTTCAGAATATTGGGCAAGACCTTATCTAGAACAGATTACCAAACAGCCTTGGGATGCTGATGTTAATCCCACGTACTTAGAAGTATCGTTTGATACAACATGCAATTTTAAATGTGCATATTGTTCTCCATCATATTCATCAACATGGAGGCAGGAGATAGAGCAGTATGGACCTTATAAGTTAGATAATTTAACGTTACATAGTTTAGAGTATCTTAAAGAAACAGACTCAATGCCTTTGCCCATAACTAAACCAAATCCATATATAGATGCATTTTGGGCATGGTGGCCATCTGCTGTTAAAGATCTAAGAGTATTTAGGATCACTGGCGGCGAGCCGTTATTAAGCAAACAAGTGTTTAGAGTGTTAGACTATCTAATTGATAATCCGCAGCCTGAAATGGAATTTAACATTAATTCTAATCTTGATGTTCCTGCTAACTTAATGAATACTTTCATTAAAAAGATGCAGATCATTCAAGAAAAGAAAGCGGTAAAGTCATTTAAACTGTACACCAGCAATGAAGCGCATGGGAAACATGCAGAGTATATACGATATGGATTAAACTATGATCGTTGGTTAAAGAACTGTCACAGAGTCCTTTCTGAGATTCCAGATGTACATCTAGCAGTCATGGCCGCCTATAACATTCTAAGCATCCCTAGTTTTAAATTACTAATGGATGATGTTATTGATATGAAATGGAAATATACAGAACAACCGATAAGAAAGAATCCTGTGTCTATTGATGTTCCTTACGTTCGTTGGCCCGAGTTCTTAGCACCTTGGGTTGCATCTGCAGAATTTCTACCAATTGTAGAAGATTCGGTAACACACATGTTTAAAAACATACATCATATGAATTGGCCACCACTATGTGGAAAGGGCTTTTTTGATTATGAAGTAAATAGATTTGAACGTTTATTTTATGTTATTAGAGATGAGATGATATCGTTAGGATCTAAGAAAAATTCAGCAAAGTTAAATCACCTAAGAAGTCAGTTTGCAGATTATATAGTTCAATATGATCTGCGTAGAGGAACTAATTTTGTAGAAACGTTTCCAGAATTTGAAGAATTCTTTACACAATGCAAAATGTGTACAACCAGATGGCAAACTAAAGGACCTTACTAATATGAGTGATGAACAAATTGAATGGCGTGATAAGAACCTAAACTCTATAAGTCCTAGTTTCTGTGCGGCCAAGTGGTACAATGCCAGTATACACTTAGGTAGTGGGCAAACTATGAGTTGCCATTTACCCTTGCCACATCCTATTGATATAGAACAGATCAAAACAAATCCTTCTGCGATACATAATACTGATCATAAAAAGAATATGCGTAAGATGATGCTAGAAGGTGCAAAACCTGCTGAATGTTCTTACTGTTGGAAAATTGAAGGAATAGGTAGAAACAATCCTAGTGATAGGATATACAAGAGTGAAATATATAGTGAAGAAGATATTAAGAAACTAAAAGATCTACCCTGGAATGCTGATGTTAATTTAAAAACATTAGAGATAAGTTTTGATAGACAATGTAATTTTGCCTGTAGTTATTGCAATGCAGGATATAGTTCTACATGGGCACAAGATTTAGAAAAGAATGGGGCATATCAGAATTTCTCATCACCGGGAGGTGGTGGTGGAGCATATCAATCGGACGGCAGTTGGACAGAGATAAACGGGAGACATATGGAAAACAATCCATATGTGGATGCATTCTTTGCATGGTGGCCTGAACTATCTAAAACATTAGATGAGATTAGAATTACCGGAGGTGAAGCCACAGTGAGTCAAAACTTCTGGAGATTTGTTGATATACTACATGAAAACAAATCTACGAATTTAAGATTTGCAGTTAATAGTAATTTGGGCATGAGTGATAAGGCTCTTGAAAAATTAATCAACATGACCAAAACATTGCCAATCAAAGAATTTGATTTATACACAAGCAATGAAAGTTTTGGAGCCCATGCTGAATATATTAGAGATGGATTAGATTACAAACAGTGGCGTAACAATCTATCAACTTTTATAGAAAATGCTAATTTTAGAGCATTGACTATTATGATGACTATCAACAATCTATGTTTGTTTAGTATAACAGAATTTTTAGATGATGTAATTGAATTAAAGAGCAAGTACGGACATCACAGACCTAACCTATCTTTAAATATGTTACGTTGGCCAAGTTTTATGAGTCCGCTTACATTACCTGATGATGTTAAGAAAGAACTACATGCTAAATTAAAAGTTTGGTATGATAAAAATAAAGACTCTAAATTATTTCTAAGCGGAGAGATGGCACAGATACAGCGTCTCCTTGATTATATAGAAGTATTGGACAAAGGACATGTATTTGCGCCTGATGATAAAAAACTATTGCTTGTAGATTTTAAAAGTTTTTTCACACAATACGACAAACGTAGAGGTAAAAACATATTAGAATCATTTCCAGAAATTGCACCATGGTATAACGCTATTGAAGTACCTAAGGTATTTGAAATTATGGAACTGCACAAGGATGGTATAAGAAATTTTGAAACGGGGATATATGAAGCCTGATCTAGCAGTATGTCTATATGGAATATCAAACACTAACGAACATGTTATAAAACAGTATTGTGCAGATAACCTCAGTTATCTATATAATATTAACTATTTCAATCATTATGAAGACAACGATATATACAACAATCTTTGGAAAGTTTCCTTTAAAAAGAGACAAACTGAATTAATTAATAAAAAAGATTTTGATGTTTGTCTAGCAATTGACACTAGTGACGATACTGCTGATCTTTTTTTAAACCATAAAATTTTATTAAATATACACTACTATAATAAAGATAAGATTTATTTTGCCAAAGGTGATTTCTTTTCTTTAAAAGGATCAACCGGCGCATCACCTCAAATATTTTTCTCTAATTCTGTTACCTTTGACCTAGCATGTAATTTTGGATTAAAACTGCATACGCTACCTAAAGATAGAAAACTAGGAACAATAGGTGAAGACTTTTATTATTTTTTAAAAACACTTAAAATAAAAACTGAATGTATAAATTATGAGAATAGCGATTTGTTTAAGCGGACAACCTAGGACTATAGATTACTCTGCTCCGAATATTTTACAATATTTTTCTGGAGATCACGACTATGACTTTTTCTGTCATTCGTGGGACTATAATACCTATAAAAGAAAAAAACCAAACCCGGAACCCGATGAACATCCTGTGTATTGGGATGGTGACGAAAGTGTGGATGTAAATTGGTTAACAGAAAAGATCAATCTTTATAAACCTAAAAAGTTTACAATTGAATCAGTTGGTACTTTTAACAACAGGCGATTTCCATGGGATTCGTTATCATATTCAATGATGTGTGCTAACAATCTAAAAAAACAATACGAAATTGAAAACAATTTCAGATACGACTTTGTTGTTAGATCTAGATATGATATAATATTTGATCCCACATATAGGTTTACAATAAACGATTATGCTAATAGAGATAATCATCTTGATATATTTTGTACCAATGAAGCAAGAATGGATTTTGAATTTAGCAGGATTAATGTATCTGATGAGTTCTTCTATGGTTCTTCAACAGCAATGGATATGTTATCAGATCTATATAGACGATTAACTAAAAACTCAATATCAACTAGAGGAGATGATTGGGAATGGATTGGTCCCGGTGCGTCGATGTCTGATTATGCTGAAGATAGGAATTTGAGATTGCGAGTTATATATCTTCCAACAACTGTGTTTAGGCCCGAAGTTGTTAACTTGAATCCGTTAACTGACTACGGTCAGATAGCAAACTATTCTATATCTTTTTATAAAAACTAATTATGATTAAATCGTTTTATGCTACCGGCGATTCATTTGTATTTGGGCACGAACTAAACGAAAAGGGAGAGGAATCTGAAAACATTCATTTATTCCAGTTTACTCCATATAAGAGAAAACATTGTTATACTGGTATTATTACTGATAAATTAGGCATAGAAGATTATCAGAACACCGGATGTCCTGGTGGCTCAAATGAACGTGCTTACAGAAACCTAATTAACGATATATCTAAAAAACTTAAAATATATAAGCCTGAAGAAATATTTGTTAATATAAGTTTAACTCATGCTACACGAAGAGAATTTTGTTTTAACAATGAAGGTGTTTATTATATACATCTTAATGCTTGGGAACCTCCATCTAATGTTAATAAGCATCATCACGATTTATGGGAAGTTCTTGTAAAAGATTTTAATTATGATTATGGACATTTTACTTTTGACATAATGATATTATTAGGTATGCAGAATTTTTTAAAGGCCAATAAAATTCCATATCTAATTACAAGTTCAATGGGAATAGAAGAAGATATACAGAAAAAAGTTCTACAGCAAGAATTATTAGATCAAATATATAAAAAAAGATATTACGTTTCTCCTAGTTTTACTGCATTTGCTGCTGCTAATAAATGTGAAATAGGTCCTATGCTTCATCCATTAGAGGAAGGCCATGCGTTGTGGGCAACCCACTTGTTAGATTATATAAATCAAAATAATTTATTTGATAACTCAGACTTATGAAAATTGCAGTATTAATATCAGGCGAATACAGAGAATTTGAATTTGCACATAAATTTTGGTCATTTTTAAAATGGCAAAATGTAGATTGTTATTTTTCTACGTGGAATGAAAGTAGATTTGTAAACAAACGTTTTGGAGCGCCTATAATAGAAGAACACATAAGTGAAGAACAAATACGCAATTTAATTAAATTGAAAGATTTAGATATTGCTGATATAAATGAATACATGAAAGTTGGATACAACGGTTATATGATAGATCGTTGGCATTCTGTTATTTCATTAATGCAGAAGTCTGGTATAATTTATGATAGGGTTATTCTAATAAGACCGGATATTGTGTTAGATTATGATGAAGAGTTTTTTAGAAATTTTTTGTTTAACACATCAAATGATGATAATGATATATACGGGCTGTGTGGAGGGCAATTAAATGTACCTTTTCCTATAGACACTATACAAAAAGTTTCAGATGTAATGTTTATAGGAACTCAAAACAGTATTTTAAAACTTCTTAATATATCAATAAAACCATTTCTTAAAAATGTATATGAAGACCCACCATCAAAATATTCGCCCGGACCAGTAGTTGATATTCATAAATTTTTAGCAGATTATTTTTTATTAAACTACAATAGGTTTATGAATATTCCTTCTCGGTGGACAATAGCAAGAAGCACTTGCAGAGGTGCTGGAAATATTAATTATAATGAAACCAAACTAAAATGCAAAGAGTGGTTTGAATCAAAAAATAAGAAATTTTTTAGTATGGCAGATAATGTTTGGGAAGTTGTTACTCCTGATTTTAAATTTAGGTCAGCAGAGGATGTAAGTAGTCATAACTTATGGAACAAATATAATTTTAAACCAGGGGCATTCATTAATACTACATCTTATTGGTTATGTCCAGATGATCCATACACGTTTGATAGAACAACAAAATTTTGGAGAGAAACAAAAAAATATATAACGTATGGAGAAACTGATATATGGTACCAACATAATTCATATGGGTTTAGAATTCCCGAGAACGGACTTCGAGAGTTTGAAGAAGCATATAATTATCCTACAGTTTTAGTGAGTGGCTGTTCGGTTACTGAAGGAATAGGTATGCCGGAAAATCATTTGTGGCATACATTCCTTACAGATAAATTTACTGAATTTACTAATTTGCCTGTTGCTAAATTTAATATAGGTAGAGGAGGTATTAGTGCAGATGCTGCAATACGATACGTATATGTTTCTATAGAACATAAAGGTGCTAGGCCTGACCTTGTGTATATATTGGTACCACCCCTTACCAGAAGAGAACTAATAACAACAAATAGCAATGGAGAAGGATACATTATAGATTTCTTACCGGGTCAACCTAAGTCTACAAATCCTTCTGAAATTGAAAAACAAGAGATAATTGATCATTTAGAAAGAACTATGGAATTACGGCAGTGTTATCACGATTATTTTCAGAATTTGCTTTTTATAAAGTATTATCTAAACTCTAAAAATATTCCTTGGTTTTTTAGTTGTTGGGCAGGCGACTTTGGAAATATTGACTATCCAAAAGAGTTAGAAGAACATTTTATACCTGTAGTTATGAAAAACGAAATATATGTTGAAGAACAGTATAAAAAATTCAAAGAGAATATTGCAAGAGATTGTGCTCATCAAGGTCCAAATTCACATTTTAAAATGGCATCTGAAATATATGATAAATTATTAGAAAAAGATGAGTTCCTGAAACTTATTAACAAATGGAATAACAATGACAGATAAAAAATTAATGGTTGTATGCGGAGACAGTTTTAATTATGGAATAGGATGTACCAATCTTCATACAAAGCCATATGGTGTATTAACTTCTCAACATTTTGATTGGGATTTAGTTAGATTGGCTCGTGGAAGTGCTAGTAATTTTACTATATACTTACAAGGTGCTTATGCTGCTAAAATGCGTCCAAAACCTCATCTAATAATATTAGGCACAACATCCTATGATAGAATAGAATGGGTAGAGACTGGTAAGAATATAGAACCTGGACACCAACCGTCTGCATTAGATATAAATTACCATTTGTATCCTCCGCACTATCATACTCCACCATTACATGATAAGCCAATGGATTTCTATTTCCAAGATAATCCAAACTATTCTCCAAAAATATTAAGTGAGCAAGTGGTTGCATTTTCTGATTACTTAAGATTTGCCAAAGCAAATCAAGAAGCAGACTATTACAAACGCATGTGGACAGAGTCAATTGAAAAATTAGAAATGATAGAAAAATACTTCTTTGATGTGTTTGACGATGGTATTAAACGAGAATATGATCGCGGAGTTATACTGATGGCATATCGTATGATTAAAAAACAAGGAATAAACTGTATTATATTTTCTGCAGATACTGATTTTAGAAACCTTGTTGATGAACCTAGAGACTTTTTTAATCAAGATTGGGGAAGATGTACCGCATTGTGGCCGGATACTGTAAACAGTTTGCATACCGGCGATGGCGGTCATGTAGATTCTGCAGAACGGTTAATTGAACATATAAAAAATAATAATTTTGAGTAATATGAGAATAGCACTGTATGGCGATAGTTTTGCCTGTATTAATACAAAATGGGGAGATACCGGAACTGATCGACCTGAGAAAGGATTATCCTGGGGAGAACTGTTAGAAAATCACGGACATACGATTTCTAATTTTGCAAAGTCTGGAACAGCATTTATGTTCAGTTACGATCATTTTTTAAGAGAACATAAAAACTTTGATCTAAATATTTTTGTAGTAACTAGTCCAGAGCGACTATATGTTAAAGCATTAGATGGAATGTGCATGTTTGGGTGGCCTTGGGCCGATAGTGAACATGAAAGGGTTTCAAAGTTACCACCGTATCCTAGAAAAGAAATACATTTAGAAATATTAAAAAGTGTTAAGATATATTTGCGAGATTGGGTCGATTGGGAAATGATGACACATGTTCAACACCTACTAGTAAATAATTTATGGAGACTTGCACCTAATACTATTGTTATACCTGCATTTGAAAACTCAATGGAACAAACAACTGATGATCTTTTTAGTGCTGCAAAACACGAATTAAAATTAGTAAATGAAGAAGCATATAATAACTTTGATTTTGGTTGGTTAGACTGTCAGCGTAAATTTCATTTTTCCGAAGAAAATAACAAAGTAATAGCCGATCTAATTATAGATGCAATTGAAAATAATAAAAAGATTGTAAGTGTATCAACTAGCGATATGATTAAACCTAGTAATTTTGATTTTTCCTTTTATGTTAAGGAACATACAAAAACTCTGTATAGAGAATACTACGATGAAAATATTAAAACTTAACCATCTATGAAAAAGCGTTTGGCAATCCTTATAGGCGGAGAGTATAGAACGTTTTCGTCGTGTTTTAAGTATTGGAAATTTTTAGATAATTTTGATTATGATATATTTTTTAGTACATGGGATATGTCAAATAGATATTCCGATGCATATACTGCTTTTACAGAAGATTTTACCAAAGAATCAAATCCTAACGTAAAAGAATCAATAACAGCAGATAAAATATTATCAGTCATAGGCAAACAGCCAAAATATCTAAACATAGAAAAAGAAATTGATTTTGATCATAGGGGAAATAAACAAGTATACCATTGGCAAAAGTTAATAACAGCATTAATTAATTTGCGTTATTCATACGATTATGTTATAATAACAAGACCAGATTTGATAATTCGAGGAGATGAGTTTCCTAATTTTATATTAAGTATAGATCCGAATAATATGTATGGTGTGAGCAATTTAAGGATAACTGCTCCACCGTTACCATTTGTTGTTACTGTACATGATATAGCATTTATGTCATCCCCAGAAACATTAATTAAAACATTGTTACCAGTTCCATATATGCGATTAGCAACAGCCGAACAAATACAGAATGGACTAGGAGATTGTTTGCATACTCATTTAGCGCATTATTTTGTTTCAAATAGTATATATGTTCATTCAATGAACGCAGAGTTTACCGTCAACAGAGGAGATATTACATGAGTGAAACTATTGAGAATTTATCCAAGGAATACATTCAAGCATTTAGACAAAAGAATCTACTTGAATTAGAAAATTTGTTTGCTGATAATATACGTGTTGTAGATTGGGAAATTGATATCCAAGGAAAACAAACAGTATTGAATGAATTAAAACGTGTTTTTAGTTCAATTAAAGATTTAGAAATCCCAGGGGAGATCATATCTGCAGCCTCATCAGAAAATATTGTATATGTTGAACTTAAGATACAACCGGGTATTGAAGAAACATTGCACCTGTTAGATGTAATTACCTTCAATGATGATAATAAAATCGTTGAAGTGCATGGGCATAAAATTAAAGATGTTTCTAGAGATGTAATGTACAAGAAAAAATTAGCGGAGTATCGTAAAAGAGATCCGTTTATATACAGATGATTATTTGGGGAATTAGTGCTAATAGTCACGATGCTGCCGTTAGTGTGTGGCACGATAAAGATCTACGATTTGCTGCTCATAGTGAAAGATATAGTGGTAAGAAAAATGACGGAGATTTATGCCCAGGTATACTTGAAGACGCCGGCCAGTATGGTCAGCCTGATCTAATAGTTTGGTATGAAGATCCTATACTAAAAACTGCAAGGCAACTCAAAGCAGGTCAGGGTGATACAGAACAAGAAAATGATATAAGAACATATCTTGCCAAATATAATCTAACTCAAAAAATACATTTTGGAAAACATCATCACAGCCATGCTGCCGCTGGTTATTACACAAGTGGATTTGCTGATGCAGCAGTTGTAGTAATTGATAGTATAGGAGAGTTTGAAACTCTTACACTATGGCATGGGCAAGGTAATGACCTAAAGAAAGTATATGCACAAGAATATCCTAATAGTTTAGGATTATGGTTTAGTGCCATGACACAGCGTTGTGGACTGAAGCCCAACGAAGAAGAATATATATTAATGGGCATGGCAGCATATGGTGATGCAAACAGACTCAAAGCAGATATATACAAAGATTTCTTTAAAACAATAAACGGTCCTTCGATATCATTTAAACAAAATCTACACAAGGGATGTTTAGAATGGAGAATGGATTTGCTCAGCGATCAAGATACGTTTGACATAGCAGCAGCAACTCAAGAGATATATACAGAATTACTACAAGTCATTAGCACATGGGCCCGTAGAAATATATCTAGTAATAATCTTATCCTTATGGGAGGATGTGCTCTTAATTGTGTAGCCAATAGTACTATAACAGGTGATTGGGATAACGTATGGATAATGCCTAACCCGGGTGATGCAGGTAGTGCTGTGGGTGCTGTGGCAGGATACTTTGGTGAACATATTAAATGGCCCGGCGCATACCTAGGAACAGATATAGGAACAACATATCCAGTTAGTCAAACTATTGATATACTAAAGAAAGATAAGATAGTAGGAGTCGCAAGTGGTCGTGCAGAATATGGTCCTAGAGCATTAGGTCATCGTAGTCTGCTTGCTGATCCAAGAGGTGCAACTATTAAAGATACAGTTAATGCTATTAAACGTAGACAACAGTTCCGTCCATTTGCTCCTGCTATATTAGAAGAACATGTACATGAATACTTTGAAATGCCTAAGGGTATTACTGCTAGTCCTTATATGCAGTTTGTTGCTCGTTGTACTAAACCGGATGAGTTTCCTGCTATTATACACAAAGATGGAACCAGTAGGGTACAAACTGTAAGCAAAACAGATAGCCCGGGGTTTAGGCAGTTACTGGAAAATTGGTATCAGGAGACCGGATGTCCTATGTTGTTAAACACTAGCCTAAACATAAAAGGGCATCCTATGGTTAATAACATTGACGATGCCCATAAATTTTATTTACAATATAATGTTCCTGTTATAACATGAGCACAATACTAACCATTGCTGACTACGATGTTGTATTCTTAAGTTACGATGAACCCAATGCTGATGCAAATTGGGAAGACCTTTTAACTAAAGTACCACATGCCAAACGAGTGCATGGTATTAAAGGTAGTGACTCTGCACACAAATTTGTAGCACAGTTAGCAACTACTGATAGAGTAGTTATAATTGATGCTGATAATTTAGTAAACAAAACATTCTTTAATCAAGTTATTGAACTAGATGGCAGTGTAGATCCTAAAGAATGTGTATTATCCTGGCCTAGTTATAATATCATTAATGGATTACAATACGGTAACGGCGGCATTAAGTGTTGGCCGAGACAGTTAATTTTAGATATACGTACACACGAAAATGCAGAAGATGACGATCCTGCAACACAAGTTGATTTTTGTTGGCATGTTAATTATGTTTCTGTAGAAGAGTGCTTCTCTGAAATACATAATAATGCTAGTCCGTTACAAGCATGGAGAGCCGGATTTCGTGAAGGTGTAAAGATGAGTTTAGATAGGGGTAGTAAGGTAACTGATATTTCACATTTATGGGATGGTAATCTAAAGCGTTTGGGTGTTTGGATGATGGCAGGTATGGATGTGCCTAATGGAGAGTGGGCAATATTAGGAGCAAGACAGGGCTGTTATCTTACCAATTTTACAGATTGGGATCCCATTAATGTTAGAGATTTTGAGTATCTAAATAACTATTGGAAAGAAACATTTAACCATCTTAATAAAGAAGAAATACACTCAATGATTGATGCTTACGGACACCTTTTAGAGTTAAACCAATTAGAATTAGGTTCTCCGTTTGATGCCCAACAAAGCAGATTTTTTAAATTTTATTCTGCTATATAGTGGATAAATATGTATAATTACTGGAGCAAACAATGGCAAACCACAAAATCTCTTCAACATACAACAACACCCCAGTTGAAGTAAAATGGACAAATAACGACGCGATTAGAACAATGATCACTTATCAAGTTCAAAGCGATCATTGGCCAATTGACGAAATTGATACATCAATTCCGTGGGATGAACTGCCTCCACATGAATTTACTTTCACTGATGAGCAAATGTTGTCTGAATTAGAAGCACATCTTGCTGTACGATTAGAAAGATATGGAAAATATTTAATTGATGAAAATCCAAAGAAAATAATAAGCATTGGCCCGGGGTTATCTACATTTGAAGCAGCAGTCTGTAAATTAAATAGTGATTGTCACATGTATCTAGTTGACAGATCAGAAATTACATATCCTGAAAAATTTTTACATGCTGAAAATCCAATCGTCAATAGCGTGTCACCGGGCTATGTTGATTGGGGGTTTAGAAACTCATTTGGAATAGTAGAAGATATATTTGCTGCAACCGATATAAACACTACAAGATTTACAGAATTAGATCCAACCGATAGTTGGCCTGATGGGGATGTTGATGTAGTATTATCTATATTCTCATGGATGTGGGAATATCCAAAAGAAACATATTGGCAAAAAGCAATAAGAAGTTTAAAAACAGGTGGTAAGTTAATATGTACCTTAAAGTTTATCCCTGACAGAGATGTTGTTACTGAAATTACAAATGCCTTGGGATCTGAACCTGTTGTAATACCTTGGTTAATAGACGAGTGGAACTTAGACGATGCCCATAAATCACATCTTACAGTAGTTAATGGTGCATACGGCGGAGTTTACGTTTGGACCAAGGCAAACTAACAAGCATCTAAACATAGTTCGCTAATGTTTACATTAGCAGGTTGATCAATTAACCACTTGATAACTCCTGCTACATAAGCACAATCTAATTTAGGAACATCTGGCATGTTTTTATCTTGTAATGGTGTATGAAGATTTCCAGGCGATAGGTATGTAACTCTAAATGTTTTTTCTAAAACATTTGACGCTATTTGACTTAATTGTCTACAATAGTTTCTTAATGCTTTTTTATTGGCGGGATAATCCCAAGTAATTGATTTAACAGGAGTATCTGCACTAGAACCAATTGCTATAATATAGCCATTATGTTTTTGTTTTTCCCATGCCACTGCTACTTCTTGAACCAGTTCTGATTGATAATAATGCCAAAGAGAACTTACACTGATAAACACATCGTATTCTAAACTTAACTTGGCTAATTCTTTTCTTTTATATCGTTCTTCTAAATCCCAGTTACCACTAGATCGACTAGCAAATGTAGCATCTGGAAATATATGTTTGATTGATTGTGCTAATCCGTAATTAGGATTGCCTGCTATTAGTATTTTCATTTTAGTTTAATTTTTTGATTATTTTTATTAGAGTCAGATCTTCCAGCAGTCCACCCACTAGAGTATTCTAATTCACTTCCGCATATCTTTCCGCATACTTCTAACTTAGGAATATGATCATCCATTGTTCCTTTCCAACTATCGCATATCTTGTTGGCATAATATTCATGAGACAGAACATCTGCTAATGAGTGATGTCTTAGACTATTAAAATTCCATCCATATATATCTAAAATTTTACGAGCATCTATATATTGTTGATCTTTTGGATCATCATAATATACTCCACCTGCGGCCCATGTACATGCCCATACTTTGGCCTCATAGTCTATGAATATAGAATTGTATGCTTTGGTCTTGCATGTTATATGAGTATTATTGATATAGTTTTTCCAATCTTTATGCTTATCAATTATTGATTTATACTGTGTTTCACCTGTACCTTTATGTTTCTCTGCCATTTCAATAACATACTCACCTTTCTTATTATCTACCTTTATTGAATTATTGTTTAAGTTTTTTTCAGAAACAAACCTATTAGTTTGTTTTATGGTTATATTGTAGAAACCCATTTGTTTGGCCAATTCTATAACCTGATCAACTTGATGTTCGTTGTGTTTAAAAACTAAAAACTCCCACTCGGCGTATCCACCTGCATTGATAAACGCAGATGCGTTTTCTATTATTTTTTTAAAGTTTGAATCAACCCTGTAAAGATAATTGGTATCTTCTAGTCCGTCAATGCTAAATGCAACTGATCCTTTGCTACCCATTAATTTGGCTAAATTAGTCCACCACACCGTATCTCTTGCCGATCCGTTAGTTACTAAATGTACATGTCCTTTAAAGCCACTTTCATTATATAACCAGGTCAATGCCGGAATAAAAGTATTACTAACTATTGGATCTCCATAGTTACCGCAATAAAGAATACGTTCAAGATTACCCGCAATTGGTTCTATAAATGTTTTATAATCACCTAAGGTTAACTCATCTATAGGAAGAATTTCATTATTAGTCCTAGCACACTGTGGGCATTTTAAATTGCAGTTGCTGGTATGATCTATAGATATGTGCCTTATTTCATTTATATTTGCATATTCCATTATTGATGATCTTTTAAATTATTTATGAGGTTGTATTGTACCTAGTTAAATATGTTACATGACTACTAATCTGCACACCATTTCTAGGGTATTATCTATAGCAAACGAAAATCCGGAATATTTAAAACAATTGGCTGATGCCTATAGCACAGGACAGATAAAAAGTAAATTATGGCTTGTTGAAAATTTACCCAATGACTTGGGTTTAGTTTTTATATGTGCGGGATGGTATGGTACATTGGCTAATTTGATGTTTGACAATTGTCGAGATAAGTTTGATAAGATACGATCGTTTGATATGGATCCATCTTGTTATAAAATTGCTGATACTATTAACAGACCCTGGGTTATAGACGGCTGGCAATTTAAATCTAGTACATTAGATATACACAACATGTCATATCCCACTAGACATAGAACTTACAGAGCAAACGGTACACATGTTGATTTAACTGAAATGCCTGATACTATAATTAATACTAGTTGTGAGCACATTGATAATTTTAATCAATGGTATTCTAATATACCCAAAGGTAAAACTGTTATACTACAATCAAATAACTATTTTGAATTAGAAGAACATATTAATTGCTCGCAATCATTATCTGAATTTATTGATAGTGCTCCAATGAGTAAAATTATATATCAAGGTACACTTTCATTAGACAAATATGATAGATATATGCTTATTGGAATTAAGTAATGTATAATCAACTAGTATTAGAAAAATATTGTCCAGCACCGGAGATGGGCATAGATATCGATCCGCAAGGATATATAAAAGTTTGCTGTGGAACCGTTACTAAATTATGCCACTTAGATGATAATATAGATTGGAGTAATTTTTTTAATAGTAAACTTTGGATCGATAGCAAAGTAGAAATACAATCTGGAAATTGCAAAACTAACATCATATGTAAAAATTGTATATCTAACGAAAACAAGAATATTGTTAGTCAACGACAGGCATTAAGATATTCTGCTGGTATGCATCACTGGGATTATTCTAAACCTACTAACATAGATATTGATTTAGGCAATGTTTGTAATCTATGGTGTGTTATGTGCAGCAGTAGAAATAGTACTAAATGGGCCAAAGTAGATCCAACGGGGATATTACATAGCATTAATAATCAAGATATATATAAACCTTTTAGATTCAAAAGTCGATACATTGACAATGTATTGGATAAAATGTTTATTGAAATTCAACGTTGCACTTTTAAAGGTGGCGAGCCATTTGCGTTTAAAGACTTTGAATATATGTTAGAATGGTTATTGAGTAAAAATTGCCAAAGTGTAGAAATAGTAACTAACGCAACATTATGGACTGAAAAATATAGTAAAACATTTTTAAAATTTCCAAATGTGTTCTTCTCAGTTAGTGTTGATGGTTGTTATAAAATTAGTGATTGGATAAGATACGATAGGATTAGTAGTTATCAAACAGTTAAGGACAATATTGCTCAAATGTCAATGCTTCAAAATGCAGGCGGGTCGTTAGTACATGTTACAATGCCATATAATCTGTATACGTTGCCAGAGTTTTTATTGGACTTTGATGAAGAATTTTCTAAATCAAATTGGTGGATAAATTTAAAACAGATATGCATAAATCCTCCGCAACTTAATGTTAACAGCATTGTACCTTTAGAAAGTAGATTAAAAGTAGCCCAAAGACTTAGGAAATTAAAGTTAAACTACAAAACTCGTTTCTTAAAAGAGTTGATTGATTACATAGAGTTACCAGTACACCCGGATATTGAATTACAAAGACAGTTTGTTGATTATACCAATTTGATAAACAAGAAAAAGTCATTTAACATTTGGAATGAAGTTCCTGAATTGCAATACGACCTCAAACACATCCTTAAATAAGGATATGTACAAAATAAATGATATAAAACAGATACATCTAGAAGTTACGCAGCGTTGCCAAGCAGCCTGTAGTATGTGCGATAGGAGTAAAAACGGTGGAGATATAAATCCTCACATTAACTTAGACGAGTTAACATTAGATGATATACAGAATATATTTTCTCCTAACTTTGTAAGTCAATTAACATCATTACAGATATGCGGTAACTATGGAGATCCTATTGTTGCTAGTGACACCCTTGAAATTTTTAGGTATTTTAGAAAACACAACCCTAATATGTGGTTAAGTATGAATACTAACGCAGGTGCAAGAGACAAAGAATGGTGGAGTGAGTTAGCATCAGTAATTAATAAAAAAGGCACTGTTATATTCAGTGTAGATGGTTTAGAAGATACTAACCATCTTTACAGACAAAATGTAAACTGGAAAATTGTTGAAAGATCAATGCATTCATTTATTGAAGCAGGCGGTAGAGCACGATGGGATTTTTTAGTATTTGACTTTAATCAACATCAAGTAGAAGAAGCAAGACAACTATCAGTGCAGTGGGGATTTGAAAAATTTACTGTAAAGAAAAGTTCTAGATTTATTGCAGGTAGTAATTCTGCTCCAAAAGAATCACACCAAGCAGTTAATAAAAAAGGTCAACGTACCATTGAAATTAAAAAACCCTCAGTTGAATTTCAAAATACAGCCCTTAAGAGCCAAAGTGCTCTTATTGACAAGTATGGTAGTATGGAAAATTATTACGATGTTGTTCCTGTAGAATGTAAAGTTAAAGAAACAAATAGTTTATACCTAAGTGCTGAAGGATTAGTGTTGCCGTGCTGTTGGACTGCTGGCCGCATGTATAAATGGTGGCAAGAAGATCCTAAGGTAGAACAAATTTGGAAATTTATTGATAAGGCAGGCGGCAAAGACTCTATTAATGCAAAACTAATTGGATTAGAAAATGTATTTGCATCTGGAATATTTGATGACATTGAAGATAGTTGGAACAAACCTAATTGTGCCAGTGGTAAACTAAAAGTGTGTGCTATGAAATGTAGCAAAGAATTTGATGTAGTGGGATCACAATATGTCTAACAAAAAACCTTTACCATCTCCTACATTTTGTGCATTACCATGGATGCATCTAAGTAGTAGGCCCGATGGGAAAATGCGTACCTGTTGCACAAGCAATGCAAGTTCAGTACAAGATCCAAATTCTAGTATAAAAGTGGGAGGCGGTGAGGTAGGAGTTGTAAGGAACGATGATGGCATTCCTGCAAACTTTAATCATACAAGTCTAGAAGAAGCATGGAATTCTAGTTATATGCGTAATGTGCGTACAACCATGTTACGAGGTGAAAAGCCTGCTAGTTGTTTAAAATGCTACAAGGAAGAAGATGCAGGACATCTTAGTAAACGTAATTGGGAAACAGAGTATTGGGGAGATCGATTCGACCTTGATGAATTAGTAGCAGAAACAACTGACACAGGGAAGATACCTCCTAAAATTAGATACATTGATCTGCGTATGGGATCCAAATGCCAACTGGCATGTGTTATGTGTAGTCCCCACGATAGTTCAGGATGGATTAAAGATTGGAATAGCATATATCCAAACATAGTTAATGATAATTTAAAAGGAACTAGTGCGTGGGAAAACAAAGGAAAGAACCACGGTGCAAGTTATAACTGGCATAAGAACAATCCTACATTTTGGAATGACTTGTATGATCAAATTCCAAACATGTATCAATTATACTTTGCGGGCGGCGAAAGTCTTATCATAGAAGAACATTATGATTTGCTAGAGGAATGTATTAAACGTGGCTATGCTAAAAACATAGAACTTAGATACAACTCTAATGCAGTAGAATGGCGTGACGATCTATTTGATCTGTGGGCACAATTTAAAAGAGTACGTTTTCACTACAGCATAGATGCATATGGGGAACAGAACGACTATATACGATATCCGTCTGTTTGGCAACATCAAGAAGAGATATTCTGGAAATTAGATAATACAGCAGCACAAGTTGAAGTTACTACTGCCACTACATTAATGGCTCTTAATGTAGCATATATCCCGGAGTTTCTTAAATGGAAAGTTCAACAAGGATTTAAGAAAATCAATAAATGGCCGTTTGGTGCAGGCGGCATTAATATGCATTTTGCCTATTGGCCGCCACAATTAAATGTCAAAGTATTACCACATGATATTAAACAACAAATAACATTAAAATATCAAGAAGAGTTGTATCCTTGGATGGAAGACAATTGGCAAAAATTTACAGGTGTAGAAGAATTAGGAATTAGTAAAGAACAATGGTTGACTGCTCCCTACGGTATTAAAAGATATAAAGGTATTATTAATTTTATGAATTCGGAAGATTGGACTGCTAGATTACCCGAAACAAAAGAATATATTCATCTTGTAAACAAACAACGTGGATGGACTGATAAGTTTTCAAAAGCATTTCCTATTTTTAAAGATATATTATAATGCGAGAACTAATTCAGTATGATAGACCACAAAGTATGTATGACTCCGAAGTACATACGTACATTGCTGAATTGATTACGTCAAATAATTTTGCAGACAATCCAGATATGCTATGGATTGAGTTTAAGGATAAGTTTCACAACTGGATAATATCTAGCAAATTAAATCAGGCAACAGGTCTAGAAAAGTTTCCTGATAGAGATATCGTTGCAGGAGTAACACAATTTATAGACGACATTCATCAAATGAAATCAAATGTATGTGTGTTAGAACACGAGTATAGATACCATTGGAGATTGTATGGTGATGACCTTGTTGTGCGTACAGTTAACACATTGCAAGCAGGAGATAATTTAATATTGAGTATGCCATTTCCTTATTACGGAGACATACATCCTGATACTGATTTAATATTATCTAAATGTAACAAATTGAATATCGATGTACACATTGATGCTTGTTGGTTTGGCTGCTCGCGTGATATCGTGTTTAATTTTGATCAACCTTGTATTAAAAGTGTAGGATTTAGTTTAAGCAAAGCATTAGGAATGGGTGCTAATAGAATAGGTGTGCGGTATTGTAAGCAACGATGGAAAGGACCCGTTAGTATCATAAATGAATTTAATATGAATACTCAAATATTAGTTTGGATGGGAATTAAATTTATAGATAAGTTTGGTGTAGATTTTTGGCAAAACAAATATGGTGCTGCTTATAAACAAATATGCCGGGACTATAACTTAAAACCAACTAAAGCAATACATTTAGCATGGGATGTTGATAAGCCTTGCGGTGTACGGCCACTGTTACGAGCACTAGTTAAATGACAGCCTGCATTCACGCATGGTCCAGTCTAGGCATGAATTCATTTGGACGGATTAGGGCTTGTGGACGTAGTTCTCCCGATAATAATAATCCTAGTTTAAAAGATATATCAATTGACGAAGCATGGAATAGTGTTTACTATAAGCAATTGCGATTAGATATGTTAGCAGGAGTAAAGAATAAGAACTGCGACAAATGCTATCTTCAAGAACAGTTAGGTGGTTACAGTAAACGTATGCAAATAAATGACATAGTTTCATTTGATGTTGAACATTACAAAACTAAGACAGCAGCAGACGGCAGTACTGATATTAAACCAAGTAGGATAGACATACGAGTTGGCAATATATGCAATTTAAAATGTGTTCACTGTTGGACTGGCAACAGTAGTAAGTGGTATGAAGATAAACTATTGTTAGACAAGTACGAGAACACACAAAATTACAAAATTAACAATAAGTGGATATCTGAAAAAGGCACAGTGTGGCAATATGTAAGAGATAATTGTGACACTATTGAAGAACTGAATATACTAGGTGGAGAACCGTTTGCAAGTAAAGAGCATAATCAATTAATAGATTGGTTAATTGAACACGATAAACTTAATATAGATCTATGTTATGTATCAAATGGCACATTGCTTTATCCTAAAGTTATAGAAAAATTAAAAAAGTTTAGACATGTTGAACTTGGTATAAGTTTAGATGATATACATAATAGAGCAGAGTTTGTAAGGTTTCCTACCAACTGGAATAAATTAGAAAAAAATGTAAGGTATATAAACGACTCATTTAACGGAGCATATCTAACATGGACTTGTTATAATATGAATTTTTTCCACTTAGCAGAAACATACAAATATTGTTCTGACAATTTTAAAAATATGGATTTTAGATTAGGAGATTTTGTTAACTCTCCATCGCACATGAGTGTTCAAAATTTACCATTATCTTTTAAACAGCAAATAGTCAATAGAACAAAAGATGTACCAGGAGTTGAGTTTTTTATAAATTATATGCTAGACAATGATTTATGGCCTAGTCAAAGAGATACATTTTTTAATTATCTAGATGATTTAGATATTAGCAGAAAGACCAACTGGAAAATTATATATCCAGAAATTGCAGAGTTAAGATGAATAATAAAATACCTACATCGTGGTGCCCATTACCCTGGACGCATACTAGTATAAAGGCTAGCGGGTCTTTCCAACTATGTTGTCATAGTGCTTCTAGTAATGATAAAGGTACCCTGTTGGATGCAGATGCAACCCCGCTTCATGTTACCACTTCTAAAATTGAAGATGTAATTAATAATGATTTATTAAAGTCAGTTCGAAAAGATATGTTAGAAGGCAAATGGCCCGATGTATGTATTCGCTGTAAGCGAGAATCTGAAAGCGGAATGAAGTCTAGAAACATATATGAACGGGATACACTTGCTGTCATTGTTGAACCAGAGTCTTATGTTACATATGATAAAGCAGTAAGACTAACTCAAGCAGATGGTACTATCAGCAATGCCGATTTTCCATTAACATATTTAGATATTAGGTTTGGAAATTTATGTAATCTTAAATGTACTATGTGTTCTCCTGCAGACTCTAATCAATGGTACAATGATTATGTAAGTATTTGGAACACTAGAAGATTTTCTATAAATGTTAATCGAAAAATTGAATTAACAAAAAATGAAAATGGAGATTACAAAACTACTACTAATACGTTTGACTGGAGTGATGATATTAATCTATGGACAGAAATAGAAAAATATATAAGTCAATTTAGGAAAGTATACATTGTAGGAGGGGAGCCCCTTATAATTGATTCTCATTATGAATTTTTACAAAAGTGTATAGACAAAGGACATGCAAAAAACTTAACTATTGAATATAATACTAACATAACAAATATTCCAACTAAAGCATGGAACATGTGGAAACATTTTAAGTTGATAATAATAGGAGCAAGTATCGACGGAATGGGAGATGTTAATAATTTAATTAGATATCCTAGCAAATGGTGGAAGACTGAGGAGAATTATAAGAAGTTTTCAAATGCTGAAGGTAATTTTAGTTTACATGTTACCTGTACCGTACAAGTTTTAAATGTATGGCAATTTCCAGAATTTGTTGAATATCTAATAATCAATAATAGGAACATTAAGGAGTATTGGAAGTCGTCACCGCTAATGCTTAGTGCTCATCCAGTACATCGTCCTGCATATTTAAATATTAATATATTGCCAGATGAGTTTAAAGAAAAACTAAAAGTAAGGTATGAACAATATAAAGAGAAATTAAGAACTACCGACTATCAGTTGTTATATGGAAATAGTAATGGTGCATCATGGAATGAAAAAGTAGAAAATGCCTGTAGGATAATTGACACTTACATTCAATTTATGCATCAAATTAATTATACTTCAGAAGAGTTAATTAAGCACAGAGCAGACATGATACATTTTTTAGATAAACTAGATCAACTTAGAGAAACAGATTGGAAATTAGTATGCCCTGAGTTATACGAAGCAACAGTTCCTTGGAGGACACTTCCGGTAGGGCCTTATTAATGGAATATAATAAAAATTCAAAATTTTGTTTAATGCCTTTTATTACATTAAACACACGCCCTAATGGACAAGTTAAACCTTGTAGCCAAGTAATGGGTATGCCCGGAATTAAACAAAACTCAACTGTAGAAACAATATTATCATCTACCTCCCCTGCATGTAACCTAACTAAAGATACAGTTGAAAGCGTATGGAACAGTAGATTTATGCAGGACTTCAGGATGAAAAAAATTAACAACGAATATATAAAATTCTGCGAAACATGCTATCAAGAAGACGCGATGGGAGTAACAAGCAAGCGCCAAGCAGTGATCGACTCTTACTATAGTGATAACAAACACCTAGTTGAAGAAGCCGCTGCTAATAACGGTATAATGTCTACAATGCCAGTTTGGTGGGAACTACGATTAAGCAGTATATGTAATCAATCGTGTCGGATGTGTATTCCTCAAACTAGTAGCAAAATGCGAAATGAGTTTGCAAAATTTAAAAACGAATTACCTGTATCAGTTAAGCAGAATGTAGATTCTGCAATTATTCAATACAACAATCATGGATATATTGGAAATAGCAAATATTTTTTAGATCAATTTTGGAAAAACATATCAGATATAAAGTATCTAGAACTACACGGTGGAGAACCTACTGCTGATAAAACATTATGGAACCTGGTTGAAAGAGTAGTAGAGTCGGGACATAGTAAACATATGCATATTCACGTGCATACAAACATACATAATTTAACTGAAAGACATGTAGATCTATGGGACCAATTTAAAAGTGGATGGATAGGAGTTAGTATAGACGCATATGCTGAAGAAAACGAATATATAAGATACGGCAGTAATTGGGATGTTATTGAACGTAATTTAAAATTATTAAATCGCTTAGGCAGTCATTGGAGCAAATGGATAACTAGCAGTGTTATGGCATATAATAGTTGTACCATGCATAGACTAATTAATTGGTTTATTAATTATGTAGACATTAACAATATAAAAAATGTGTCATGGCGTATGGATACTGTAGTTAATCCAAATTTAGTTAGAATAGAACATGTTCCTATGCATCTGCGCCTAAAGGCAGTTGATAAACTAATACCGTTGATAGGTACATCTGATCAGCAAACTAATGAATCAATATTAAATTTAATAAATGCATTGAAAAGTACTCAACTTCCCCAAACAGGTAGTTATGATGAGTTTATAGAATATACCAAGGTATTAGATAAGAAAAGAAATCAAAATGTGTCAATTACATTTCCACATTTAACAGAAATGTTTGTATGAAATTAGTTGCTACAAAATATAAGCATAATCATCTTAATACTATGATGATTGATTGGTACATAGGTAAAAGATGTAATTTTAGTTGCAGTTATTGTGCTGACTTTATTCATGATAATTATTCCGCACATGTTCCGTTTGATAAGATGAAAATTTTTGTAGACAAGATAGTAGAACGATATGGCACAAATATACATTGGAGTTTAACCGGCGGCGAACCTACTCTTAATCCCGACTTCATACAATTACTAGAATATCTGCAAGATAAGAAACATGAGATAAGTGTATGCACAAATGGCAGCAGGCCAATAGAATATATGCAGAGAATGTATGCATTGGTTGATAATATAACATACAGTCTACATTTTGAACACATTACTCCTAGGTTGACAGAATATACAGATAAAGCACTACAACTTGAAATGTGGCGTAAAAATTGGAATAGTTCTATCCCTGATGATAAATTAGGATGGGACTTAGATCAAATACAACCAAAACGTTTAGTAGTACGATTTATGGTTTTACCGGGCTTTGGTAAAGAGATTAAAGACATAACAGAGTTATTTAAAAATTATGGAATTGAAAAAATTGAGCATAGGGTAATTAGACCGCAGTCTGAATTCTTTGTAGAAGAAAATAAAATTCAAAATGCAGATGGTAGTTATAGTTGGAAATTAAAGCGTACCAAAACAGATGTAAATGAAACAACCAAAGTATCTCCAAATCAAGATAATCATAAAACATTTACAGAAGTAGTGTCTCGAGAAGAACGTTGGTATGATGACAACGATCGAAAAGTATTGCAAGAGTTATATGCTACTATAAATACAGAAAGAAAATGGTTAGAGGGGTTTGTTGAAAACGAGGATGGAAATATAATTAAAGAAGACTTCCATTACAATAGTCTAAATTACGAATACAAGACTAATTTTAAAGGATGGACTTGTTATGCAGGAGTTACACTTTTAAAGGTTGCTCCTAATGGTGATATTTTTATAGCCAATTGCTTTCAAGGCGGTCCATTAGCCAACATTTACACGTTAGACAATACTGTAAGTTTGCCAAACACCCCTGTTATATGTCAAAAAGAAAGATGTACTGATCCTATGGATTTAAGGCAAATAAAGTATAAAGAAGAAAAGTATAAGGAATTAGTACATGACTTACAAAATCGTAACATCCCAGGACACAATAGAATTTGATTTAAAAGGATACACTGGAGTTGCAGTTTCTTTATCAGGTGGTGCTGACAGTGCAACATTATTCTACTGTTTGGCTGAATATGTAACTGTTGAAAAATTAGATGTAAAATTATACCCGATTACTATTTCCAACAAGAGTGATTCAGTAGCAGCACATACAGCAACCCTTGTTGTTAATTTTGTAAGAAAACGATTCCCTACAGTATTCATAGAACAAATTTGTAAATCTATATCTCTTGGAGGCGATTTTAAAGCACCTACCGCGGATAAGATTATATTGGATATGTATCAAAAAGGAGAGATACAAGCCTATATTGAAGGCGTAACTAGGAATCCCGATAGCACATTTAATTTTATACATCCAAACAAACATCATGTTCCTGCTGAAGAATTTAGAGAAGTGTACATACCAAAAACAAAAGTATCTCACGGAGGATTGCTTAGAATACGACCATTTGCAGGAATTAATAAACAGGGAGTATGTGAAATATCTAATCAAAAGCGGATCACTGCACGGATACTGCTAATGACTAGATCATGCACTGACCTAAAAGAATTCCGTTGTAATACCTGTTGGTGGTGTCAGGAGAGACATTGGGGATTTAACATACCAATACAATACCGTTATAGGATATGAACAATTTTGAATTAATTCGCAATGTGCTGTTAAATTATCCCCAATACTATCTAATGTATAGGGGCGGATCCGGCGGCGAATTTCTAACTGATAATATATCAGAATATTCTAGTAAATTTAGAAAGATCGCCCAATCTCAAAAATCAACTACATCATTAAATAGAACTCATTTGACATTACCAATCTTTTATCAAATGGTGTCAATGGTTAAGACCAAAACTAATAATTTAGATGATTTCATATCAGATATTGAAAGACTTCACAAAATTAAATGTATTGATATAAAACAATCAACTGATGATGCAATATCTTTCTTACTCATTGATGATGCTATTCCTATAGTTCGAACACACCTTTCAAGAAACTCATATTTCAATAAACAGAATACTCATATGATTTTAGTAGATACTCCTGATTGGTATAATTATAGAGAGATATTATTATTTTTAAAAACAAACAAAACGTATCAATGTACTTCGAGAAAAGAAATAGAAGATGTTTTTAAATATGAAATAGACACTTCTATTAATAATTTAAAAGCACATACTAGATTGCTTGATTCTATAGATTGGGCAGTTAAAAATAACATCATATCAATTTCTAATGTACATGCTGAAATTATAGCAGCAACAAACATTCCATTTTCTGATATTTTTATTGAAGATGCATTGCAACTATTTAAGAAATATAATCATGTAGATAATTCCTTTTTAGATTATTATAATTTTTATGAACCTAAATTAAAAAATCAAGTTAACATTATCGAATTCAGCAAACTGTTTAATAAAGGATATCTAGAAGATATGTTTGATATTGAGTCAAATGAGTTTCATGATAAGTTAATTGACTGGCACAAAAATAATTTAAAATTAATGTCTAACAACGGATTTGATATAAGTCCTTATATACTATCATGAGTGAATTAGAATACAGCGATTACGATTTTACTAAAATACCCTTTGACGATATAGTACAAGTGGGACAGCGTAATCTCCTTTACAGAGATATGTTTACCGTCAGTTGGCTATTAGGAAGATTTTGTAATTACAAATGTAGTTACTGTTGGCCATATGCTCGCAGCGATACGAAAGATCATAGGCCAACTGACCTATGTATTAGCACTGTTGACGAAATTAAAAGACAAGCAAGAGAAAATAAATTCAATAGTTTCCATTTTAGTTTTAGTGGGGGAGAACCTACATTTCATCCGGGATATCTTGATATACTTAAACACCTTGCAGATGATGTAGTAAACACAAACTACACAAGTATTCATATGACCAGCAATTGCTCAAGGAATACTAAATGGTTTGAAACTTATGTAGAATATGCAAAGCCATTTCATCGTGCCAGTGTTACTGCCAGTCTACATACTGAACATGTTAATAGTAATAAAAAGATGCAAGAGTTTGCTGACAAGTTAATATTGTGTCAAGAAAACGATGTACAGGTCACTATTAATATGGTAATGGTGCCTAGCCAATTTGATAAAGATTATGACAATGCATTATTCTTCCATGAACAAGGAATTAATGTTACTCTTAAACCGCAAAGCGATCCTACTGCTAGTAGAATAGTAGAAGGTTATACAGATGACCAAATGAAGAAGTTATGGAACGGAATGCCACAAAGGGCATATACAGAACATAAAAGAAAATGGAGCAGTAGACCACGTGCGACATTTGATAAACTACCTAATTCATTATCACCCGTTGATGTATTTGCATCAGTTCTACCACACATGCAAGTTGAGTTAACTGATAGCAAAGGTAAAAAATGGTATATGGATCAAGCAGAACGATTTAATGCATTTGGATTCAACAACTTCAAAGGGTGGAACTGCAATGCAGGATATCAAGGTATTATAATTAGAGAACCTGACGGTAATATAAAACGTAGTTACAGTTGTAAAGATACTCCGTTAGGAAATATACAAACAGGATTTAAACTATTTGATAAAGCAATGCCTTGTATTTCAAATAGTTGCGTAAGTAGTGCAGATAGTAAGATACCTAAACAAAGAGAGTTGTAAACTGCGGATAATAGTTAAAGAAATTTTGATTTCTATATTTGTCTGTTTTGTCAATATAGTTTTTTAATGTAGGCAACAGATAACTATCATCTGTGCTGTTCATAAAATTTTTAATATATTCTAAGTTATTATTAATTTTAGATATTTTGCAGTTGTTTTGGAATACTGTAAATTTTTCAGTTATCGATCGTTTAACATCTTTTGGTAATACAGTTACACATAACTCACTTGGATATGTTAAGTGAGTAGGATTCATAAATTTATCATCGGTTGGATCATTTTCATACCACCACATTAATGTTTCTGGCATATTCCATATATTCAATACACTAATGGTGCTACGTAAAAATACGTAAAATTTTGGATTGTTTTTTAACTCTAAAAACTTTTTAGTAACCAGTTCAGTATTAGAATACTTAGAAGGCCAGCGTATATATTCGTTCTCTAAAGGATCGCAACTATCAAAACTCATAGCAAACTCTACTTTTTTAAATTTGCTCCATTTTTCAATCCAACTGTCTTTGGGCATGATAGTACAGTTGGTGCTGTAATTTAATAGTATGTCACTACAATCACGTTCTTCAATTAACTTATCAATTAACGCCCAGTGATCGGGTGTCATTAAAGGTTCACCACCGGTAAACTTTATATGTACAAGATCGTTAATAAAAGGGTATATATTAGCAATATCGCTTTTGCTATGCTCTGTAGTATTTTGAGTTTTACCAAATATTGCTTGTTCTTCTTTAAACCATTTCCATGAATATCTACTATCACACATTCTACAAGCAAGATTACAATCGTTGCTAATTGCTAATTCAATCCACTTGATAGTAGGGGTATCTAAATTTACTAATTCATCAATTGGCAAATCTTCATTATCATTATAGCGTTCTCGTAAACTCTTTTTACCCGATTCTTCTTCTTGATAGCAGCGTATACATCCCGGAACTTGCTTACCTTCAAGCATGTTATTTCTTATGTCACTCATCCAGTCGCTTTGAAAGATATTAATTAATGATTTAGTTTTTAGATTATGATCAACTGGCCTATGTTGTTCTGCAAATCTGCAACATGGTTTGACTCTTCCTGTGGGATCTATAAATTGATGATCCCAGGGCATAGAACAAAATGTTTTACTTGGTATGATCAAAGTAGAGGATCCTCACCGTTACTTACCATACCCCATCGACGTTCATCGCACCACCAGCATTTTCCACAGGGAACTTTGTCATCGACTATATGTTCTAAATTAACATCACAACTAAGTGTTAATGGAGCAATATCATAAAGTAAATTGTGTTCTTTATAAAGTTCTATTATGCCTTGCTTGTCACAAAGTGCTAATGGTCTGGCACAGTATTTGTAGTTCCTATATATCGTGTCCGGAGTATCTCTATCAACTTGTCTAGCATCATCATACAAGAATTGTTCTCTTATATCTATTGGCGGATTTAATGTAATGCCATTAAATTCGTAATCAATGTATCCAATATTGAATAAGGCCTTTATATGATTAGTAGAACAGTAGAGTTTAAAAGGATTAACACTTTCTTCGAGAGGTATACTATATTCATAAGGTGCTGTCCATTGATTAAAATTAAAACGTGATAACATTATTTCGTGTAACTTATTTCTAACATTGCGTATTGTAGGAAAGTATGGAGGTTTGTTACCTAAGTCATTGCTGAGTAAACATATATTAATTGGCAAGTTGTTTTCTTTAATAGTTTTGGCCGTAAGATAAGTTAGTAATGCACTATCTAGTCCTCCACTAAGTTGAATACCTAATGTTTTCCAATTTGGGTCAAGTGGTATGATTACTTTGTTATTTGAATTCTTACATTTATATACCGTTTCAAAAATCATCTTGGGTAACCCTGCGTTTATAAATATTATTTATAGCCCATGATTAACCAAAGTAAAATTTTAAAAGGTGCAGTAGCATTAGGTGCCCCAAATTATGACGTTGATTCTTTTTTAACATTTAAAAATAAATTTGATAAATGGATACATTCTTCAGTTCAACGAGTTAATGGTCTTCCTAATAATTATTATGTTGTATCTGGTCTGACGGATGCATTCAATCAAACATATGGATTGTATGATAAGATTGGAATATTCAAAGGAGAATATGGATATCATAGACTTGTTATAGAAGATAGAGTAACAGAAGATCTTAATGATGCTGATGTCATAATAGTAAGTCATCCATTCAGTGCAGATGGAATGAGTTCACATGATAAATTAAAAATTGCAGACTCATATAATAAACCTATATTTGTAGATTGTGCTTTTTTTGGAATATGTCACAGTATAGATTTTGATCTAACTCCTTATAAAAATATACATAGTGTTTGTTTTAGTTTATCTAAAACTTTTGGTACAGGATGGAGGAGAGTTGGACTTTTATATACTGTAGACAAATACCCTGTATCAGTTTATTCAGAATGGGACTATCATTTCATTGCTGCTGCTGAACATCACTATGATCTTATTGATACAATGACTCCGGATTCTATGGTCAACAAACACCTCTCTAAACAATTAGAAATATGTAACGAATTAGATGTAATACCGTCAAATACAATAATATTTGGGTTAGACTATACTGATAGATATTCTAAATTTAAAAGAGGCAGTGTGAACAGGTTATGCTTAACTGCTTTAATGAATGAAACAAAATGAAATATCCATTTTTAGAAAAAAATGAACTTTTGTTAATTGATTATATACCGGGATCCTCTGGGCAACTTCTCATGCGTATTTGGTCAGAATTTGATTCTACCATGAATTATGATAATGTAAACTTGCTATCTAGCAATACTATTACAAATCATCCTGCATCAAAAGAAATCGATTATGATATTCAAATACCAAAACGAATCACTAACTGGTTTTTAAATAGATGTGAACCAACTAGTGTATATGATTATATTCAATTTTTTGAATTTCTTAGCATATTCCTTGTTGCATCTTCTCAGCGTTGGGTTCGTGGATCTAAAAATCAAAAGTTTTATGATGATGAAAATTATACAATACAAGGTAATAGAATATTATATGGGATACATTCATGGAATGCTAAAATACCATATGAGGAGATACGAGAATTAGGATACAATGTTAAATGTATAAGTATTGTTCCGACAACTGATAGAGGAATTAGATATCAGCACGATAGATTTCAGTTATGTTATCCGCATCCCGAAGAAATCATGCACGATTATTTTATTAACTTTAATAACAAGCGGCCAACACAGTCAGTTGATCTATGTACATTGTTAGTAGATAGAAACACCGATGCTATAATCAACTGGTTTCGAACTAGTATAGGTAATAATTTCCGTACTGACAAGATACCATATGTTAACCATCTACTTGACGTATATTACTCAGAAGTTATTAATAATATGGATTGTTAAAATGTATCAACTATTCCAAACTGATATTGGTTCTCGTGGATCGTTAGCAGAAGTATGGATTGATAGAGAAAAGAAATTAGTAAAAAAATATTACAGACCAAACAATACTACTATCACTGGAAAAATATACCATACCAGTATGGAAGAAATAACTAAGTTATTTGAAAATGAGATTTACTGGTCAACTAAACTAAAATCTAAACTTATATTAGAAACATATGAGCACGGAGAGTTAACTGAAGAACAAGGCTATTATCTACTGCAAGAATGGATTGGTCCTGATCTATTACATGAGAGAGGTCATACAGTAAAAGATCAATTTCCTAATTTAAAAATACAATTTCCTAAAATTATAGATCAACTTGAAGAAATGTTTGCGTTATTTCAAGAACATAATGTACATAAGATTAACAATGCTCTATGCAATCTTGTAGGAGCAGATGGCAATATTAAAGCATTTGATTTTAAATATGCTACAACACGTACAGAAGAATCTAAAGTTTGGGAACTACACTCTATTGATAATTGGTTGTCAAAAATAGATCCCAATTTAAAAACTATATTAAGGAAATATATATGAAATACTTTGAAAAAATAGACCTACCTGTTTTCACAGGAGTATTTGAGGAAATGACAGCATTACTAAAATCAAATACAATAGAATGGAATACAGGACAAATATGTTTAAACTCAACTATTGATCAACCTGACAACTATAAACTTGGTGTAGGCAGTTTACAGTACGATTGGGATAAGAAAAGGGAAGAAGTTGATCCAAATGGTGTAGTCAAGCAAGTTGTTCCGTTTAGGGATGTTATTATACATGAATCTGAATTTGTAATATTATGTAATCAATTTAAGAATACTATATTTGAGGATATATACAATACAGTGAATACTAGATATAAGATTGGTAGATCTAGATTAATGAAATCAGAATCTAAAACTTGTTTAAGTTGGCATGTGGATCCCGGATATAGATTACATTATCCTGTAAAAACACAAGAAGGTTGCTTAATGGTAGTCCAGGACGAAGTATTACATTTAGAACAAAACTCGTGGTGGATTGCTAATACAACAGTTCCGCATACAGCAATGAATGCTTCGAAAGAATTTAGGATACATTTAGTATTTGACTTATTACATAATTATGATAGACTTAATTGAGTACAGTAAGATACTTCCAATTTGGCAACAATTCTTATGGCCTGGAAGAATTGATATAAAAAATATGAGTTCTATGCAGTATCTTTCTGGATATGATGTTAAAATATACAATAGATATACACCTTATTTTTTTGCCTATTACATTGATAATAATATAGTAGGCATTAATAGCGCTCACAAAAGTTCTCAAACAGAGTTTAGATCTAGAGGACTTTATGTTTTTGATGAATATAGGAACAAAGGTATAGGAAAACAACTATTGGAATACACAGTTAAATTAGGTAAGATAGAAGGGTGCGAATACTGCTGGAGCGTCCCACGAAAGACAGCACTGTCTACTTATCTATCTGCGGGTTTTGAAAAATCAAGCGAGTTTTTCAAAACTGATACATCAGATGAAAACTGTTACGCAATAATTAAATTATGACATATCATGCTTTATTTTTTACAGAATGCAACGGTAGTATAGGATGGGGTCGTGATGCAGGATGTTATACAGTTAGTTCACGATTAAGGGAAGCAGGATACCAAACTAAGGTAATTGATTTCTTTAGTCATTTTAATTTTAATAGATTTAAAACTGTATTAGATAATTTTGTTTCCAATGAAACATTATTCCTTGGATTTAGTTCAACACACTTTAGCAAATTAATGCCCGAAGATTGGGAAACCCATTGGTCAAAAGATAGCAGAACACGCAAGAATGATATGTGGAATGTGTACTTCCCATTTAATGCAGATGAAATGCAAGAATGGATATCATACGCCAAGGGTCGATTCCCTAAGTTAAAAATAATAGTAGGTGGCCAAAAAGTTGCACAGAAAGAAGCATTACAAAAGCATTATCCATTTGTTGATCATTGGGTAGGAGGAATGGCAGATGTTGCTATTGTTCAAATAGCAGAATCACTTGCTAACAATAAACCATTGCCTCTTAAAATTAAGTCTGAATTAGATTACGGATCAATAACAGAACATAATTTTATAAACAGTAAAATATTATGGAATGAATCTGACTTCTTATTTCCAGGCGAAGCAGTTCCTTTAGAAATATCAAGAGGTTGCCCTTTTAATTGTGCGTTTTGCGATTATCAAAAAAAAGAAGTAAACACTTGGACATTAGATGAAACTGTCCTTCGAGATACATTACTTGAAAACTATGAAAGATTCGGAATAAGTCATTATATGACTACAGACTTTCAAATAAACGAAAACATGAAGAAGATGGAGATGATCCATCGATTGTTTACCAATTTGCCTTTTAAAATAACATGGACTGGATTTGGTAGATTAGATATACTACACACCAAAACAGAAATGATAGATATGATCTATGAAAGTGGATGTAAAAGCATTCAATGGGGCATTGAAACTATAACAGATGATGTTGGCCCATTGATAGGAAAGATAACTAAACGTGATGTTATAGAAAGTTCCCTAGATGCCTGTAAGTCTAAATGGAAAGATGATATTATAATGGGCAGTGGATTTATATTAGGGTTGCCAGGCGAGGATATGCAATCTACAACAGCACTAGTAAACTGGATTGAAACTCAAACATGGTTAGATGCATGGGAAATAACTCCACTATACATAGGATCTTATACGCCTAGTAAAGAATACACAATAAACTTTAGTAAAATACAGAAACAACCTCAAAAATTTGGATACAATGTATCTATGGCATTAAATACCAGTGGGTATTATGTTGAAGACTGGACCAACGGTGACATATCAAAGTCAAAGATGATTGAGTTAATAGAATATGCTCAGAATAGCGAATCCTGGAAGCGTAGATTAATGACGTCTTACTTAGGTTATAGTAGATGTAGTAATTTAGGATTCACACATGATGAATTGAGATCTGCTAACAAACATAATCAATGGTGGATAAATGAACACGCTTTGAGATATAGAAACCTAGCCAATAAATATTTAAAACTGAATAACATATGAGTAGAATAATTTTTCTAAATGATATATTTGATGTAAAAAATCAAAAGTGTGTGCCACGATCGCATTTCCTCAACGAGGAGAACAGAGAAAAATTATATTTTGCTGAGTTAAATTCTTTAGTAGGTAAAGATGGACACAAGGTTGGTAATTACGGTGTAGCAAACAAATACAATTTCTGGAGTAGATACTTAGGTCCATATGTCGTGGCAGGTAGTATAAAACAACATATTCCAGAATATGATGTTGTGGTACTAGATTATTTTACTAAGTTAGATAACTTCTTTGAAGTATTTGAACAACTTGTCACTGATGATCTAGAGTACATAGCATTGAGTTTAACATTCTTGCATAACCCTTTTAATCCACGTCAGAGTGCTTTTAATCTTTGGTTCTTCACGCATGAGGAATTGTGTGAATGGTTTGATAAATTAAAAAGTATAGCACCCAAGGCTAAAATTATTATTGGCGGTGCATTAGTTGATACATTCTTTAAAAACTTTATAACAAATAAAAGCAAAAAGCCTTTACCAAAAGGAATGACTGATTATGTTGACTATGCATTTCACGGCTACGGCGAAGAAACTATTATTAAGTTCTTAAAAAATGAAATAGACCCAAGTGATATATTTGAAAGAGAAACTGTAAAGTTTATTGACCAACCTCTACTTGCCGGTAAAGGTGCTATTATCATTCCTAACAAGTGGGAGAAAAATTATGCTATACAACCTAAAGAATGGTTGCCTTTGGAGATCAGCAAGGGTTGTAGATTTGGTTGCAAGTTTTGTTTTTACGATCATAGCGGAACAGTGATTAAAGACGGCGATCATTTAAGAAATGAACTGATATATAACTACGAAAATTTTGGAACTGTAGGATACACATTAACTGATGATACAGTTAACGATAGTATGGCAAAGATAGATATGATGTATGATGTTATAACTAGTTTACCTTTTAAGATAGAATGGGTTGCGTATACTCGCCCTGACATGTTTCATAAATATCCTCAGATGCTTGACAAGATGCTCAAGATGGGATGCAGGGGAATGTTCCTTGGGGTTGAAACATTTAATCACAAAGCAGCAAAAATTGCCGGCAAAGGTTTACATCCTGATAAGATCAAAGACATTATCAAATGGTTAAAAGAAACAGCAGGAGATGATATATTCATACTGGCTAGTTTTATTATAGGTCTAGTGGGCGAAACAGAAGAGTCATTAATGGATACTGTTCATTGGTTACGAGACCAGCGGTATCTTGACAAAGCACAATATGAAATTTTATTCATATCTGATTCAGGGGGACGCTCTACAAATGACTTTAGTGAACGTAAAGAAAAATATGGATTTACAAAATTAGAATGGCATCCAGAATATTACTGGGAACACGAAACTCTTAACTTAGAGCAATGCAAAGAGATTGCATTAAAATGGGAAGATATAATGGAAGATCATCCGCATACTCTATTTGAAAGACACGCTAATTTTAATACCAGTTTTTGGGCATATCCAAGGGTTCGTAGCCTAGGATACGATCACAAACAAACTGTAAAAATACTTACTGCTAAAGAAGTACCGCTAGAAGTATATCAACAAAATATGGAATGGATTGCTAAGTATCATGAGGATGTGTTGAAGTATAATGTCAAGTAAACAACTATTTTCACACACGGATCATTCCAGGATGCAACATCCTGAAATATTTGTATATGGTAAAGACGATATATTAAAGTCCAATGATAATACATACTACGATCTTACATCGGGGCTATGGAATGTAAATTACGGATACAACTGCGATCATTATAAAGGTATATACGAAAAGCAGTATAATCAGTTACAATATTACCCAAATTGTTTTTGGTCAACTACTGATATAACAGAACAGGCTGCTAATGCTATAACTGATCACTACAACATGGCGGGAGTATATTTTGGTACAGGTGGCAGTGATGCTATACGAACAGCCATTTATATTACTAGATTTTGTAACAACAAAAAAACAGAAGTGTTATCTCATAAAGAAGCATATCACGGCAGCGATAATATAACAACACTATGTGATAATATTGCAGAGTGTGTTAATGAAAATACAGCAGCCGTTATAATAGAGCCTGTAATGACTACTAATGGTGTATTAGAATATCCTAAAGAAGGATTATTAGAATTAGATCGATTACGTAAAATACATAAATTCCTTATTATATTTGATGAGACAGTAACAGGACTAGGAAGAACTGAGATTGATAAAAGCATAAATCCCGATATCATTATTGTTAGCAAAGGACTCACTAACGGATTGTTTCCTTTTAGTGCTACTATGGTTACTGAAGAAATAATGTCCTATATTCAAAATACCAACGAAGTATTTGATTACGGGATCACAATGAGTGGACATCCGATAGGTAGTGCATTATTATTAAAGTCATTAGAACTATACAAAGCAAATTATAACAATAGAAAACAATTAGAAACTGCGATAGTTGATAAATTAACAACAGTACAATTTAGAAACTACGGATTGTTATTTGGTATAGAAGTTCCAGATGGAGATGTAGCAAGAAGAGAACTAAAGAAGTTAGGATACATAATACGCAATTATGAAAATACTCTAATTTTTGTTCCTATGTTTATATCAGATATATCTAAGTATCAAAAGTTTTTTGAGTATCTTCAGTTAAACGCCGCACCTGCCCGCTAACTCTATTATTATATTTTTTAGCAAGATTGTAATTCAACCAATCATGCCCAGTAATAGTTTTCCTACAATCAGTAGAGCCACACTTGCACTTATCAACTATAATATAATCATGTACTATAAATGATCCATAATCTATAGTTATTTCTTCTCCAATTACTATATCTCGTAATGCTCGTATAGTATTATCTTCAATATAAGCGTTAGGACTGCAACTGTGATTATGTGTACCATTTAATGTAGGATCGAGCCCACCTTGAAAAAAGTAAGCATTATCAACTAAATGAAAATAATCTTGATCAAAAGTTGCTTGTTCTTCTTTGTTAATCCAAAGTCCACCAAATCTATATATTATGCTATCTTTTGATATATCCTGTATAGCAAATTTACCATAACCTTTATCATTGTTTATAAATCGCAGTTCACTATTGTTATTTGACAAACCTAAAGATATTTTGTTTTTGTTCAGATACTCTATTAATTTAAGTTTCATAACATATAGGCCTTAGCGGTTCAATTCCAAATGATTTAATGTACTCTGTAAATTCTGTATATATTTCGCCAGTGTCGTTGTAATTCTTTTGTACTAGCAGTTCTCTGTACTTACTATCCAAATCATTATACATTTCAAATCCAGTAAGTTTTGGTCTTGCTTCTAAGTCAAAGTCTTCACTCATGATTGTTTGTTTGATTTTTTTGGTACTAATATATCTATTCTTTTTGGCAGTTTCTACCCATTGGTAAATTGATTCTTTTTGTAAAAATGAAACCATTTGTGCAGGTGTGTATTGAAAGAATGCAGGAATACATTCTCTTTTAATTGATTGAAAAAATGTATATAGATTGGTTTCCTTTTGACATTCTAAATCGTATACCTCAAGTTCTCCGTACTTTCTAGTTAAGAAATTTTCTCCTGTTCCTAATACAGGGATGCCGTCAAGTTTATTTGCGTAGTACATCAATAAATTAACTTGCGGGCTTGAGCATTTAGATATTTCTGAAAATTTTAATAAATCATTTTTAAAGAAAGTTTCAACATTAACATCTATAACAATAGGAGATATGTAGTTTTTAGCCAATGCTCTAAATGCATAATTTATATCGTGTAGATTATTGTTTCGTTCATAGCGTATAACTGCTACTTTTGGTTTTATGCCATTGGCTATAAAACTATTGAGAACTGTTTCAGAATCTACACCACCACTAAGACATAGTATTAACTTGTCACCATGTTTTTCGTATAGTTCGGCAGCAGCAAGTTTACATTCTTCTCTCCATGTGCTATGCTTTGTTATTTTACCATATTCAAAAAAGTACTCACCGTTTGTTATTCCGGTAATTATATGATTATTTTGTGTGTATTCAAACATTAAAATTATTTATAACATGCTTTAGCATATAAATATGTTTATGATTAACATAACACCTAACGCAATTTATAAAATAAAAGATATATTAGCAGAAGAAAATAATGCAGAAATGCGTGTCCGTGCATTTGTTCAAGGAGGGGGCTGTTCTGGAATGAGTTATGGATTTACCCTTGATGAAGAAAAAAACGAAGACGATTTTCTAGTAGATAATACTGATGGATTGGTGTTGGTCGATAGCATCAGTATGCAATATTTGGCGGGATCTACAATTGACTACAAAGACGATTTGCACGGAAGCAATTTTGTAGTTACTAATCCAAATGCCCAAACAACCTGTGGATGCGGCAGTAGTTTTAGTGTTTCAGATGAATTTGAGCCAGATTATAGCCATTAATGGTTGACATCATTGGTAAAACATAGTATAATTGTCGTATTGTAGCAAACACCCTAGAGGATTTATGAGCAATTGCGATAGTATTATTCGGATCTTAGAGGATCATCCTAGTCGCCTTAACAAAGAAGGCATTTTGGAAGCAGAAGCCAAAAGTGATAATCAGGAATTGTTTGAAGGTATGCGTATGGCCTTAGACAGTCTTTATACTTTTGGTGTAAAGAAAATACCCACACATGGCGGACCTGATGGTCAAGGCTTACCCTGGGTCGCATTTAAAGAACTAGCACATCTGCTGGCCACTAGACAACTTACCGGGCATGATGCTCGAGATGCAATTGAACTAGCATTATCTACAAGTACACAAAAACAATGGAATGATTGGTATCGTCGTATTCTTATTAAAGATCTACGTTGTGGCGTAAGTGAAAAAACTGTAAACAAAGTTCTCAAGGCATTTTCTGAAATTAAATCTGTTCCTGTGTTTGAATGTATGTTGGCACACGATGGTGCTAATCATGAAAAGAAGATTACAGGTAAGAAACTACTAGAACCTAAACTAGACGGTGTGCGTGTAATTACCGTAATCAATGCTGAAAATAAGACAGCAGTAATGTATAGCCGCAATGGTACAATTTTAGAAAATTTTGGACATATCAGCAAAGCAATTGAAGCAAACATTGATATGTTTGACCGTAGTATGGTCCTTGATGGAGAAATGGTTAGTAGCAGTTTCCAAGCATTAATGAAACAAGTACATCGTAAGAGTGATGTTCAAAGTCAAGATGCTCGTTTGATGTTGTTTGATATTATACCACTTAGCGAGTTTCAACACGGTGAGAGCATGTTAGGTCAAAAACGTCGTAGTAATCTATTACGCACAATGAAGGCTGTGTTTGATAAAGTTGGTAGTATTGATATAATTCCACAAATAGAAATTGATTTAGATAGTTATGTTGGTGAATTAGAATTTAAGCAATACAACAAAGATGCCATTGAAGCAGGCTTTGAAGGTATTATGATTAAGGATGTTAGCGCACCTTACCAATGTAAGCGGAGCACTAGTTGGCTCAAAATGAAACCATTTATTGAAGTAAGTTTGGAGATCACAAATGTTGAAGAGGGCACTGGTAAGAATGTGGGACGATTGGGAGCTCTTGTTTGTTCCGGCGTCGACGATGGTAGGGATGTACGAGTCAATGTTGGTAGCGGTTTTAGTGACGCTGATCGAACTGAGTTTTGGAATAACCGCGATAGTCTTACTCGTCAAATTGTGGAAGTAAGAGCAGATGCTGTTACACAAAATCAAGATGGTACTTATAGTCTACGTTTTCCGCGTTTCCTCCGCTTCCGTGGCTTTATGGCTGGCGAGAAGATTTAATATGGAAAAAGACGCAGTAAAATCTATCATGTATGGTGGTATCAACGAACTAATGAATAATAAAGATTATTTTCGTCGAAGTTCTGTTGGTTCTAAGTATAGTGAATGGACTGAAAAAGGTATGAGAGTGTTGATGGAATACACACTTGAAATGACTCAACGCATACAAGATGCCGAAGATAAGGCATTAGACAAACGTGCCAAAGAATTGGTAATTAAAGGTTTAAAAGGAGAAAAAGTTTAAGTGGCAAAAGAAGATTTAATCACTTCAGATGGAGTGGTAGAAGAAGTATTACCTAACGCAATGTTTAGGGTAAAAATGGCTCAAGGGCCTACAATACTTGGACACATCTCGGGCAAGATGCGTCAGAACAAGATCCAAATTTTAGCGGGTGATCGTGTTAAAATTGAAATGAGCCCATACGATCTTACAAAGTGCCGGATTACCTATAGAGAACGCTGATATGGTGGTTGTTGACTACGGAACCAAGCGAGTTAAGATGCGCTACAAGGTTGATCAAGGTGATAATTGGCTTGAAAAAGATCGTTGGTGTGTTAAAAATTTCAAATTTGATGAATATCATCGATGTGGTTTCAGTTTTTACTTTGCAAAAGAAAAACACCTAACTTGGTTTATATTAAGATGGACATAAAAAAATAGCACCCTTGGGTGCTATTCTTTATTCTAGGTACGCTGCCCAACTTGGGTGGCGCAGATCAAACTTCATCTTCTTCCGCTTATCTACTAATTGGAAGTATGTAGGCTTGAATGGCTTAACCTTAGGAACAATACGCTTGTCATTTCCCTTGTTAGCATTACACTTAGCACAGGCACAAACGCAGTTTTCGTAAGTAGTCTTACCACCGTGACTAGTTGGCAATACGTGATCTAACGTAGCAGTCTTGCCTGTTACATCAGTACCGCAGTATTGGCAAGTAAATAGGTCACGCAGGAATACATTCTGTTTGCTAAAACGCACACTAGTTTTTTTCTTTTGGTATTCTTTTAAGATCATAACAGCGGGCACACGGGTTTCCCAAGTCGCGCTATGTACAATCCAATCTTCATACCATTCCAAAACCGTGGCCTTATCCGATACTAGGTATCGTATAGATTCTTCCCACGAAATTACACTCAGTGGAAGTACGGAAATTGGTGCAGCATCTGCATTAAGTATTAGACAAGTCATGATAGTGTATTTATTTGTATAAAACAGTACTATTATAGCATTTTTATAACAAATGAGCAACCTAAATTTTTAGTTCACTGGTCACTGGTAAATTCCAAATAGTTCTACGTTCAACTCCTTTTTGTTGAGCAAAACGTTTTGGATTACAATTGACGCATACATGAAAGTAATTGTTGTCGAGCCTTCTATAGTCCATAGTTCCTTTTTCTCTTTCGAACAAGGACTGACAGCAATCACACTGGATTACAACCATGGTTTTGGTTCTACTATAAGAGTGTGCATTTTTTAATTTGCTATATCTTGTGTGAGTTGAAGTAACTCTTTTAGTTTCAATGATCATGAGGTATTTACATTCGGATTATAAAAATTCAAACTAAATATCGTTATAGATTTAAATTAATAGGGATCTAGCATGACTATTCAGATTATAAACACAGGTTCGGGCGCAAACTCAAGAGATGGAGACAGCATACGATCTGCGTTTACCAAAGTTAATGATAATTTCTTAAAATTAAACGATTATCTTAGCACACTTACTACTACTAGTACATCTATTGCTAATGTAGGTGCTGTTCCTCCGCAGTATCCTATAGAAGGAACATTATGGTATGATGATTTTAGTGGAAGAACTTATATATATTTTGATTCTTCTTGGATTGACACAAACCCAGCACTACCAGCATCAGGCTATACAGGTAGTAGAGGAGTTTCAGGATATGTAGGTAGTCAAGGTATTCCCGGAGAATATGCTGGAATAGGGTACACAGGTAGCCAGGGGTCGGGTTTCACAGGTAGTCAAGGATATTGGGGTTCTGTAGGTTATACTGGTAGTGCAGGATATGCAGGTAGTCGAGGTAATCAAGGATTTACCGGCAGTTACGGTCTAAATGGTTATACAGGTTCAACCGGTACACAAGGCGAGGTAGGTTATACTGGATCTGCAAGTACCGTTATTGGTTTTACTGGTAGTAAAGGTAGCGACGGAACTATTGGTAGCAACGGTTCTAACGGTTATACAGGTTCAACCGGTACACAAGGCGAAGTTGGCTATACAGGTTCAACCGGTACACAAGGTGTAGTAGGATTTACAGGTTCAACTGGTACGCAAGGCGAGGTTGGCTATACAGGTTCAACCGGTACACAAGGCGATTTTGGATATACTGGTAGCCAAGGTCCAGGTGCAGATCAATTTTTAGACACTACAAGTAGTGTTACATTTTATTCTGTTTCTCTAACTACTGGAACTGAAGGCCTTTACACATTACAATCATTGGGAAATGATTTTATAATAACGTCAAATTTTTCTACTAATACTTTACTTTCACTGAGTGGCAATAGACTTGCTATTGGAAATAATTTATACATTGGTGGAGATATTATTAGTGTTGGTAATCTTGCAGGTCAAACTGATCAAGGTATTAATTCTCTAGCAATAGGATTAGCAGCCGGCAACTTCTCACAAAAATCAAATGCAATTGCTATTGGAAATTATGCTGGTAATGATAATCAAAATCTATACGCATTGGCAGTTGGATATAGTGCGGGAATGAGTAACCAATTACAAGATGCTATATCAATTGGTAATTTTGCCGGAAATGATTCCCAAGGAACATCAGCAATAGCAATAGGTTTGCAGGCCGGTGCTAATACTCAAAGCAACTATGCAATTGCAATAGGATTCGATGCAGGACAATTTAGCCAAAGACAAGATGCAATATCTATTGGTAATGGTGCTGGCGAGTTTGCTCAAAGTACTAGTTCTATATCAATAGGGGTATCTGCAGGACATCTAAATCAACAAATTGATTCTATAGCAATAGGGGTGTATGCTGGCAATACTAATCAAGGAGACACTTCTATAGCAATTGGAAAATTTGCAGGAGAATTTGGACAAATGAATAAATCTCTTGCTTTGGGATTTTTTGCAGGATACAGTACACAGAGCAGTTATTCAGTTGCTATCGGACCGTTGGCAGGTCAAACTGGTCAAGGTACTAGTTCTGTTGCAATAGGCGATTCTTCTGGTCTAACTAATCAAGGAGATTTTTCAGTTGCTATTGGGTCTCTTTCAGGAAAAACTAGTCAAGGCATATCAGCTGTTGCAATTGGAGATAAGGCTGGTGAACTATCACAACATCAACATTCAATTGCTATTGGTACCCTTGCAGGATCAGAAACTCAGGGTGAATTTTCTGTTGCAATAGGTGACCATGCCGGTTATCATAATCAACAAGGATATTCTGTTGCTATTGGTACAGTAGCAGGAGCAAACACACAGAGTAATTACGCTGTGGCTATTGGTGTAGGAGCAGCCCGTTTTAGTCAAGGTATATCATCTGTGGCCATTGGTGATACCGCAGGTTATGAGAGTCAAGGTGATTATTCAGTTGCCGTTGGTATACTGGCAGGTAGTGATTATCAAAATTATGCAGGAATAGCGGTTGGTGGTTCAGCAGGTTATAGCAATCAGAAAGCCTATGCAACTGCAATGGGTATACGTGCAGGAGAATATAATCAAGGACGATATGCATTAGCACTAGGATATCAAGCAGGAAGAAACAATCAACATGATAATTCTATTGTCCTTAATGCTACTACAGCATCAGTTAACGGTGATGCTTATTCAGGATTATACATTGCTCCAATAAGAACTGATAGTCCAACTAGTAATATTATATACTACAACACATTAACTAACGAATTAACTTATGGTGTTACTGTTGATTCGACAACACAGGCAGGACCTAATCCTCCTGCTACAGCAAGTACTGGTACCACATGGTACGACTCAACTAGTGGTAGATTGTACATTTATTTTGAAAATACATGGGTAGATGCAAGTCCACCAAGGGGTAGTGGTCCAACATATAAGATGGTAGCACCTCCAACAACTAGTTCGTCAAATGGTATACCGGGACAAGTGTCTAGTGATGCAACATACGTATATGTATGTGTTGACACTAATACATGGGTAAGAAGCGCAATCGTAGGCAGTTGGTAAAATATAAAAGATAATAGGAACAAACATGGCGATACTAAATTTTCCAAACACAAGACCAGGCGGGAGCCCATTACAAGAGGGTGATACCTATACTGGTGACAATGGAGTTATATACACATACGACGGAGTTAAATGGTTAGGTCGTAATGTAGCAGTTTCTGCTAATGCAGATGCTATTATCAATAGTGGTTATGTAGTACAAGTTGATACAGGTGGTAATCTTGTTACTCCTAGTTATATATTACCAAACACCGTTGGTACTACTAGTCAAGTTTTAACATGGCCCGCAAGTGGCAACACATTGGTATGGACTACATCTAGTGGTGGCGGCTCAACTGGCACAAGTTGGGATTTAACATCACAAGGTAATGGTTGTCCAATCAATGTTACATTGACTACAACTACATTTGATGTACAAGTACCAAGAAATCATTTATTCTTCAGGGACGATGGATCTTGGGATATTGGTAGTTATTTTAACACAAACTATATAACCGGCGACACTTTGGGCGGTAATGGTATAGCATTGACTACAGATCGTGGCACAGTATTTTTTGGTAATAGTCCTGAAATCTGTGGTCCTACCGCCGCATCACATTTCCACATAATGAAACAAGATCCTACGCTGGTGGATCTATTCTTTGGTGATGACTTTAACAATCTTAAACTACCAACGACAGGTGGAGTTTCTCTACAGGCGTTTAATACGCAAACTACTATCAGCAGCACATGGATATTTGATGGTGATGGCGTACTAACATTGCCACAGGGTGGAACTATTAGTGAAACAGTTGATACTACAGTTATCACACCACCTGGTGGATCCGCAGGTCAAGGTTTAGTAATTCGCCCAACTGGTGGTGTCAACCCGCGAACTATAACTGTCGATCATCCTAATGGATTTGTCCCCGGTGAAACTATAACAATAACTTTTTCTACCCCTAGTCCTAGCAGCGGTTTTACTTATTTGCAATGGCAGATATTGGGGCTTACCCCTGAACAATTAGGAACTCCATCCGACAGTGAGTATTATGCTCCTAACCAGTCAACAACTGGAACACTAGTTGTATATGATAGTGGAACCGTAAGCCTAACATGGACTATACCGGAAAATTCCGATATGACTTCGTTTACACTTACAATTCTCTCCACCAACTTTGGGTCAGGTGGGACTGATGGAGTTACAGTTACTCTAGATGGACATGCTGTTGAAGAACACGGACATCTACATCTAGTAGCAGGCAATCCTACCAACTATGATCTATACTTAGGTGATGATGATCAATATGTTAAGATTGAAAGGAACGCCGGCAATGTTGTCATTGGAACTAACACAAATACTAATCAGTGGACTTTTGGTACAGACGGTAACTTGAATATCCCAGATGATATACAAGATGCCAACGGATCTGTTATCCGTATAGCAACAACTAGCACAGCTCCTACCAGAGTAAATGGGCAACTATGGTTTAACACCGAAGACGGCCGTTCTTATATCAAATATGAAAACAACTGGGTTGATTTAAGCCCACCAGAAGTTCCATCACCTAGCACATATCTTGATGGATTAACCATAAGTGATACCACTATATCTGCTGTTGATACCACTGCAACCGTTAGTATAGAAAGTGGTGCTAATGTATGGGAGTTTGGCACAGATGGTACATTAACATTCCCAGCAGGATATGCTTTGCCCAACACTGTGGGCACAGCAGGACAGGTATTGTCTGTAAGTACAAATTCTAATGTTTTATATTGGACAACAGCCAGTGGCGGCACATTATCATCTGAACTAGGTCTAGTAACATTCCCTGGGGATCTACTAATTGGTACATTGTGGCCTGATGACCCAATGCCAATGGGTGATAAAGAAAGTGTTGTATGGGCCAAAGATGACACAGAATATCTAGGACTTTGGTGGGGCGGAAGTCAAACTTATCCAGAAGAGTTTTATGGTCCAGTTGCTGGTATCATGATTGGTACTGGTGATGGCAGCATGACTGATGATTTTGTTCAAGGACCTTCCCCAACAGGCACTAATATTACTTTGGCTATTAATGATGATATGGGTACCCTAGAATGGGTATTTGGTAGAGATGGTGGTTTAACATTCCCAGATAACACACAACAGACCACAGCCTATACCGGAACCGTTGCTTACAGTAATATAACAGGTGCCCCAGCAAGTGTTAATAAAACATCAGGTAGTTGGATTTTGGCCA
>Ga0214919_10000549_pt1 | contig 63679 bp, 92 predicted proteins | sample LL1503_MetaG_FD_177994 | JGI IMG/M metagenome (GOLD analysis project Ga0214919, IMG submission 177994) | Freshwater microbial communities from Lake Lanier, Atlanta, Georgia, United States - LL-1503 | ecosystem: Environmental > Aquatic > Freshwater > Lake | place: USA: Georgia | collected... | reverse complement strand
TTCCCTCGTTGGGATGGTACTCGTTTACGTCAACGCCGTAGTGTTGTTGATCCTAAAACGTGGGCTATGGTTTATCAGCAGCAAGATGTTGAGTCTGAGGCTGTGTTTTCCCCTGAAGCTGTTAGGGGTTCTGTTAACGGTATGAGAGCTTGCGGTCCACTTATTGTGGGTGCCGCTGGTCATCCGAGTAACATTGATGGGTTCTACACTGTTTGTGGTTTGGACCCTGCTATGTCGGGTGACACGTTCGGTGTTGTGGTGTCGGCTGATCGGCAGACGAAAAAACGTTATTTACTTGATGCGTCTCGTATGCCTGCACCCACACCTTCACGTATTCGTGAACTAATCCAGTCGTGGACTATTAAGTATAATCCGCAGGCTTGGGTTATTGAGAAGAACGCTTTTCAGTTGTTCTTAACTCAGGATGAGCAGATTAACCAGTTCCTCGCTTCGCGTGGTGTCCGGTTGATTAGTCACTATACGGGTGCTAATAAGATGGACCTTGAGTATGGTGTGGCTTCTATGGGTCCTTTGTTTGGTCAACTTGATCAACAAAATAAGTTAATTAAGGGCACTAATCTGATTGAACTTCCTCGTACAGATAATGAGGGTGTTAAGTCTTTGATTGAGCAGTTGGTTACGTGGTCTCCTGGTACTAAGAATAAGCAGGATGGCCCGATGGCTTTGTGGTTTGTGGAGACACAGGTTAGGGATTATGTGAACTCTAGTGGAAGATTTGGTTCTACGTGGGTGCGTAATCCGTTCGCCACACCTAATGATTTGAAGAAACGCCAAGTCGTTGACTTGGAAGAATTTGCTAGACGGCAGAAAATGGCAGGGAGCTTTTAATGGCTAGAACTATGGACGAGATAACTACTCGTGTGAAGTATCTTCGCCGTAGTTCAGCGGAACGCGATCAGCGTTGGTCTGATGTGCGTGAGGTTCGTAAGGGTAACATTAATAAGGTTTTCCCTGGTTTGTTCCCTGATGATTATCCTAAGCCTATGGTGGCTAACTTTATTGACATTGCTGCCCGCGATGTGGCTGAAGTTATTGCACCGCTTCCTGCGTTTAACTGCAATGCTACTAATGTTGTGTCTGAAGCTGCACGTAAACGTGCTGATAAGCGTACGATGATTGTTGCTGGTTATCGTGACCAGTCTCGCTTGCAGACTCACATGTTTACTGGTGCTGACCGTTACATCACTTACGGTATGGTTCCTTTTGTTGTTGAGATCGATTATGATCGCAATACTCCTATTATTCGGGTTGATGATCCATACAATTCGTATCCTGAGTTTGACCGCTTTGGTCGTTTATTGTCTTACAGTAAGCGTTACTTAAAGACTATTGAAGATTTGTGCATGGAGTTCCCAGAGCATGAAGCTGTTATTCGTGGTCGTTACCAGCAGGGTGGGCAAAATGCCCAACTAGAGTTGGTTCGTTACCACGATAAAGACCAAACGGTTCTCTTTTTACCTGAACGCAAAGACTATGTTTTAGCGAAAACAAAGAACCCTATTGGTAAGATTATGGTTGTTTGTGCTGTTCGACCTGGTATTGATTCTGATGAGAATCTTCGTGGCCAGTTTGATGATGTACTTTGGGTTCAGGTCGCTCGTAGCCGTTTCGCTACATTGTCACTTGAAGCTGCACAGAAATCTGTTCAGGCACCTTTTGCTTTACCTGCTGACGTTAATGTGTTGGAGATTGGTCCTGATGCGACTATTCGTTCAGCTAACCCTGAGAAGATCCGCCGTGTCGATCTTAATGTTCCACCTGGTTTGTTCCAAGAATCAGCTGCTTTGGATCAGGAACTACGTACCGGTGCTAGGTATCCTGAGGGCCGTTTAGGTAATCAGTCTGGTTCCATTGTTACTGGTCGTGGTGTTGAAGCCCTTATGGGTGGTTTCGATACACAGGTTAAGACTGCACAGTCTGTTTTGGCTGGTGCGTTCCGCGATGTTATTGACATTTGTTTCCAGATCGATGAAGCAATTTTTGGTGATGTTACTAAGACTGTTCGTGGTGTGGATGCAGGTTCACCTTACGAAGTTACTTACACCCCTAAAAAGGACATTTCTGGGGAACACATTGTTGATGTGACTTATGGTCTTATGGCTGGCCTTAACCCTAACCAGGCTCTTGTGTTTGGTTTGCAGGCTCGTGGCGATCAGCTTATTAGTCGTGACTTTTTGCGTAGACAGATGCCTTGGGAAGTTAATGTCACGATGGAAGAACAAAAGATTGAGATTGAGAAACTCCAGGATGCTTTGATTCAGGCTGTTGCTGGTTATGCTCAAGCGATTCCTATGCTTGCTCAGAGTGGTGGGGATCCTTCAGAGGTTTTGTCTAAGGTTGCAAACATTATTGATGGTCGCCGTAAAGGTAAATCATTAGAGGAAGTGGTTATTGCCGCGTTTGCTCCAGTACCGCCACCAGCACCTGTAGGGGTCGAGCCTGTTCCAGGTTCCCCCGAAGCCGGCATGCCTAGTGCTGGTGGTGCCGAATTAAATCCACGTACGGGCATGGCACCTACGGTGGTTCCAGGTCAAGCAGGTATGGGTCCAGGTGGCCGCCCTGCCGTTCAACAACTTCTCGCTGGCTTAACGTCACGAGGAACACCAAATCTTGCAGCATCCGTTGCAAGAATGATTCCAGCAGGATAACAAAGGAGAAAGAGATGGCGTTCGGTTCTAAGAACAAGCCAGCCACGCAGGGTTCTGCTGGTAAAGCTTATGTTCAGCCAGTCAAAAAGTCAGGCGTACCTTCAGGGGTTCGCAAACCAGGTAAGTCAGATGTTCAGTTCGGCTATGCACCTAAGGGTGTTGGCGGTTCGGGCAAAGGCAGTAAGTAATTATGAACAAAGATGAAGATGGCGGAAAGCCAAAACCAGGTAAGCCACGCACTACAGCAGGTGACAATAGCAATGTAAATCCAATTAATGGTCCTATTGCTCAATCGGATAAAAAACCTGATCGCGCAGCTTGGTCCGAAGCAATGGATGGTATCGCTGAAGGTGACTTCACCACTCCAGCTTCACGTATCAAGAACATTCAAGCAGGTGCTAAAGCTGCGGTCAAGTTTGGTGTTTCTAAAGATCTTAAAGATGGCGTAAGCAAATCTAAAGCAAATTTGGATAGCATGCTTAAACCTTATCGTTCTAAGAAAAAATAATTAAATAATCTTCCAGACTTATGCTGGATGTGCAAAACAACCATTCGACTAACTAAACAGGCAGGTGAGAAACATGGCAGGTAAAGGTGGCTATCAACGCCCAACAAGTCCAGCAGCAGTTTCCGGCCCAGGGTCTTTATCCCAACGCACCGATGGTGGTCCCGCACATAAACAAGCAGCTAAATACATTTCTGGTTTACCGTATGGGCAGGGTCAGGAGATGATGAATACTCAATCTTCCGCACCTATGGAAGCGAGTACTCCCACTCCTAACCCTGTCCCTATGTCACAAACAGGTAACAGCTCTAACACTGTTACTCAATCTATGCCTGTTGTTCCTTTAAATGCACCAGATCAAAACCCTAATGAGCCTGTAACTTCAGGTGCTGATGCAGGTCTTGGGCCTGGTATGGCTTCTCTTGGTTTAGGTAGCCAGGACATTGCGGCAGATAATAATTTTAAAGTTTCGTTAGCGGCATACATGCCTGTTTTGATGCAGGTCGCTGCTCGACCTAATACTTCACCTGAGACACGTAATACTATTCGGCAGTTAAGGGACATGTTGTGACCGATCCTAACATTCCACCAACGCCAGCAGAGCCTAGTATTTGGGGTAGGTTAGGTCAGTTAGCTAAAGATACTGGTTGGGCTGTTGTTTCTGGTCCCCGTTTTGCGTGGGATGTTGTTACTGCTGCCGGTAATGATGATCCTGCCTATAATGGTATTCGTAATACTTTTGTTACTGCTGGTAAAGAAGCTTTTGGTAGAGTTATTAAACCACTTGGTGATGTTTCCGAGTTACCAGTTGTTAAACCTGCTCTTGAAAAACTAGACACTGTTAACCGTAATGTTGTTCGTGAGCCTTTGTCTACTGCCTATTTGATGCTTGCTCAAAAAAATAATCCTTTGGATGGTTCTGCTTGGGCTGAATCATACAATCAAGCACAAACTACTTCTTTCGGTCAAGCATTTGTTGGTGCTTTAGGTTCAGTTCTACCTGGTACTCAAGAAGCTGACAAAGTAAACTGGAATGATCCTAAATCTGTTGATGATTATTTTAATCATGGTTCACAAAAGTTTTGGTCAGGTTTCGCTGATACTGCTATTCAAATTTTTGGTGATGTTTCTCTTGTTGGTGGTAAAGCCGCTAAAGTACTTCGTGGTTCCGAAATGGTTACTAACGCTTTGTCTGGTGCCAATCGTGCAGAAAAAATTGCTACCGCCATTAAAGATGTTTCTGTTGCCGAAGATGGTTTAGTAGTAAATAACTACACCACACTTATTGATGATTTTGCTAAGAATGATAGCCTATGGGCTTATAACCATCCAATGTTAAAAGATTCACCTGCACGTGCAACACTGGCTCATGCTTTGGGTGATGCTACTACCCCTAAAGATGTTGGCCTTGTTCTTCGTGCCGGTCTTGGTGATCCTAATGCTTTAAGTCAAATTCGTGCTGCTGGTCGTGCAGACTTAGCTAACCCTATTGGTAAATCTCTTGGCGAAATTGATGCTATTGATCAGTGGGGTCTTAAAGGTGAACGAGCCGTTGATGGTTCCCCTAAGTTTGCTTGGGAAGATGATGCTGTTCATGCTGAAATTGGTGCAGAAAAATCTGCCCTTGAAGCAAACAATTTAGATTTTAATAAGTTTTGGGCTTTGCAAGAAATTGCTGCCACGCCTGGTGGTGTCCTTACCCGTACTGTTGGTAACTCTGCTTTTCAGTCTATTGATCGTTTTGTTGCTGAAGGTCGTGTTGCAAAGTTTTACGATTTAGCTTCAACTTCTTTAAGTGAAACTAAAGTTTTCCAACCTACTCCTTTTCACCGCATGTATCAGTTTGTTTCTTGGGCTACCGGTGAACGACCTGCTGGTATTGTAAACCTTAATGATGCTGAATCATCTCGTGAAGTTTCTGCTGTTTTACAGCGAGCAATGAAAGTTGCTAATGTTGGTGATGAGCATGCACGTATCATGTTTGATGGCTATTTGGGTGCTTTTACTCCTGAAGCTCGTGCTGAAGCAGTCTACAATATGGAACGTGAAATTTTTGCACAGCTTGCTGATAAGCATGGTTTGAGTATTGAAAATGCTGACACTATTTACAATAACTATAAACGTGCTCGCGCTACTGCTTACTCTTCTTTGAAGGAACGCGGTTATGCTGTTGATCTTGATGGCACTGTTTATAAAGTTCCTTTGTTTGAGTCGCAGACTGCTAACGTTTTGCCTATGATGGATTTTGATTTAGCTAACTCTGTTTTGCGCCGCCATAATCTTCTTAAACAAAATGCTAGCATGAAACAGGCTATGGGTTGGATGCTTGATGGTGGCAGTGATGTCATCAACCATCTAGACACTATGCAGTCTTTATTTAAAGTTGGCGCATTGCTCCGCTTAGGTTACATGACTCGTAACAGTCTTGAAGCGCAGCTTCGTATTGCTTCTTCTTTGGGCGCTTCTGTTTCTTTCCGTCACCTTGGTAAAGGTATGGAAAACCTTATTTACAATACTGGTACTTCCGCTAAACGTACTATTGATAAACTTAATCCTTTGAGCAAGTCAATGGGTTATGAGGATTACAAGATTCAACTTGATACTACTGGTCAGCAGATTCAACAGATTGAAAAAGAAATCAGTCACATTAAAGACCAGATTCAGTATGATCGAAATACTTACAAAAATACCCCTGGTGTTGATGAAGGTCACTATGATGATCCTAGCCGTTTAGCTGACATTGACATTTTTGAAACTTTGCTTGCTGAAAAGAAAGCAATGTATGATAAAACCAATGAGCATTTAGCAACCTTTGAAAAAGGCAAGCGCAAAATGGCTACAGGTACTTACAGTTACACTGGTATTGATGGCACTGTTTATACGCTTCCTGAAGCGTTTGGTGGACCTTACGGACCTATTCATTGGGATAACTCTAGTTCAGAGAACTCTTACCTTTCACTTGTTGACCGTCAATCTAAGATGCTTTCAAGTAAAATGGTTGATACTGGTTTTGGTGAAGTCACTCCACAAGATCCTAATTATTGGACTGAGTGGGCTAAGACTATCAATAACCAGTTTGGCAATTCCCAGGTTGTTCGTAGTCTTGCTGCTGGCAAAAACCCTTATGAAGTCATTAGTGATCTTCGTGGCCTTAAAGGTAAAGTGCTTCGTGGTCGTCTTGGTTTAGATGTTGCAGATACTAAAGATTATGTTTTAACTGCAAAGAATTTGCTTGACCAGTATTTACCTAATGCTGACTTACAGGCAAAACTTGCTGAACGTGTTGAGATTACTTCAGAGATGTTACGTCAGTCTTTCCAGGAACCTAACATGTTGCCAACTGTTCATGGTCATGTTATTGCAGAGAACTTAAACCTTGTTGGTGCTAAGAAGTCTAAAAACATTATCAATAGTGTTTTCAAGCTTATTGGTTCTATGCCGGAAGATGCTTGGGCTAGGCATCCTGTTTACGATAAATTGTATCGTCAGTCTTTGGAACAACGCATTAATGATTTTACTGCATTGAATGGTCGCCCTGTTTCTACTTTGCCTGATGAATTAATTTCTGCATCCGAAATGGATTTGGCTATGAAGGCTGCGCATGCTGATGCTCTGCGTGGAACTAAGCAACTTTTGTTTACTATTGATCGTAAAACTAATCTTGCCGCATTTATGAAATACGTTTCACCATTCTTTTCAGCATACGAAAACTCGGTTAAAACTTGGGCTAAACTGGCTTACAATAAACCGCAACTAGTTAATCGAGCTAACCTTCTTTTCACTTCACCTAACCGCGCTGGTATCGCTACTGATGCTGACGGTAATCCGGTGGATACGGAACATGCTAGCATGAATGATTACATTTGGATTGAAGTCCCTTCAGCATTAAAGAAACTTCCTTTCGGTATTGGCAAAGGTTTATCTTCACTAGATCATCAGGGCGTTCAAAAGCGTTCTCTTGATGTTATTTTCCAGGGTAGTACTGAAGTGCCTGTTGGTCCTTATGTTGCTATTCCAATTTCTGAAATTGTTAAACGTCAACCTAATCTTGAAGATTCTTTGAAGTGGGCTATTCCTTTTGGTCCTAGCCGTAGTGCTGTTGAAGGAATGTTACCTGCTTGGGTTCGCCGTCAGTTAGTTAAAGCTGGTGGTCAGAATGATCCACAGTATGCAAATACTTATACTTTGATTTGGCAAACTGAACAACATAAACGTAAAGCTCAGGGCTTACCACCTTTATCTGATAAAGAGATTAGAAGTCTTACGGATTCGTTTTACAACATGCGTACTGTTGCTAACTTAATTTTACCATATGCTCCAACGTTTACTTCACCTTACAAGTATTACATTGATCAGTATCATCAGTATCAGCAGAAGTATAAACAGAATGCTCCTACCGAGTTTTGGAAAACCTATGGTGATGATTTCTTTGATTTCACTATGTCGCTTTCTAAAAATAATACTGGTATTGGTTCTTCTGTAACTGATGTTACTAATGCTAAAAAGTATAGTGGTCTTGTTGCTGAGGTTAGCCACATTGATCCTAAACTTATTGGTTTGATTACTTCCAGTGGTCAGGGTGCTTACAATTTCTCTAACTCTGCATACATGTGGGAACAGCAAAATACTGTTTCCCCTGGTAGTGATTTAACTTTCCGAGGGCATCAAAGTCCACAGGAAGCTGCCAAAGATAATGGTATTAAGTTGGGTTGGATTAAGTATCGCCAAATGGTTTCTATACTTGATAACATTCTTAAGGCACGTAATTTAACTTCTTATCAGCAAAATGGTGCTGAGGATTTACAACAAATTAAAAGTCAAACTGTTGTTGAACTTGGTAAGCAAAACAATGACTGGTATGATGATTATAATAGCAATTCTAAGAATGGTTATCAGAATGTTATTAAAACTTTTAATCTTGCTTTGAATGATAAGACTTTTATGAAAGATCATGGTAATGATCCTACTTGGAAATCTATTAAAGCATTTTTAGATTTTAGAGATCTTATTGCCCAAGGGCTTTCTGTTCGTCAAACTAAATCCATTGATAGTAAATCTAATGCTGATTTGCAGGCACTTTATAGTGGTGTTGTGATGAAACTTAAAACTGATGATATTGGTTTTGCTGACATTTATGATCGTTATTTTTCTAATGATCCAGTTTATGACAAAGTGTACACAGGAATGAGTAAATAATGCCTAATTATGATCCTGCGGATTTTAATAAAGATGGTAAAGTTACTGCTGAAGAAAGAGCTCAGTATGTTGAGTTGGTAAAAACAGCAGCTAAATATGGTATTCCTATTTCTACACTTTTGCCGTCAGATACTTCGAACAGTTCAACTACCACAAGTTCATCTACTGAGAACGCAAATTCAACATCTTCAGATGTAACAATTTATTCACTCAATCAAGTGCGCAATATTGCTACTAATGCGTTTGAGAATACTTTGGGTCGCGCACCTACGGCAGATGAGTTGAATACTTTTGTTTCTTCATTGAACGCTTTTTCTAAAGCCAATCCAACTAAAGTTACTAAAAATGTTTCTGGTACAACAAATGTTAAAGAAAAAACAACTGTTAACACTGCTGGAACTAAAGCAACTAAAACTAGCAGCCCTGTAGATAGTTCTACTCCAACAAGCACTACCACTTCATCAAGTACCACTTCTGGTGGTGTTGATGTTTCAGGTTTCTTGCAGGGGCAACTTGAGAATACTACCGAAGCTCGTGCTGTTAAGGTTGATGACATTTTTCGTGGGGCTATGAGTTTTCTTGCAAATAAGATTGGGGGTTAGTTAAATGAGTGATTACGCATCCGTATCTTCTTATTTGGAAGATAATTATGGTTTAACTGATTCAATCCTTTCTTTGGATACCACTAACGCCAAGTATGGTTTTACTTTGCGAGAAGCTATTGCGCAGATCGATAAGTTAAAACTTGCTAATAACGCTGCTGGTTATTCTAAAGCAGCAAACATTCTCGCTAAAACCAATTGGTTTAAAAATTATGGCGTTGAAATCACTAACCGTTTATCTCAAGAAAAAACATCTCCAGGTAACTTTAAACGGTTTGTTGATAAAAATGCTCTTACTATTAAGTCTCAAGCTAATGCTCTTGGTTTTGATCTTGATCCTGCCGAGATAACTGCTATTGCCCGTGATGCTTACATTTATGGGGATGCTTACAGTCCTGAAACAGTTGTTCAAAAAATTGTTAGTGCCGGTAAAATAACTGGTGGTCAAGCTGTAGACGCTATGGATGCTTTAAAAACACATGGCGCAAACATGGGTGTAACCCATAATGATAAATGGTATGAAGCTGCGGCTCGTGATATTGCTGAAAATAATAGTACTGTTAATGATTGGAAAACTAAGATTAACGACATTGCTAAGTCTAAGTATTCTTGGGCTGCTGACCAGATTGATGCTGGCCAAAATGTTAAACAGATTGCTTCGCCTTATATCACTAGTATGTCTAACATCTTAGAACTTCCACCGGATACTATTAATTTAACTGACCCAACTATTAATAAAGCTTTAACAAGTTTGGACAAAGAAAATAAACAAACGTTGCAACCTTTGTGGGAGTTTGAAACTTCTTTGCGTAAGGATCCTCGTTGGGCTAAAACTAAAAATGCTCGCGATACTTTAGATGCTGGCGCACGTAAAATTCTTTCTGACTTTGGATTGGTGAGTTAATTATGGGCATTAAAGATGAAGATGGTGCCGGCGGTAACGGTACAAAAAAAATAAAAACCACTAAGTCAGTTACTGTTGGTGGAAAAACTTATCAAGTTGATGCTGAAGATTCCGATGCTGTTGTTAGTACAATCGCAATTTTTGAAAAGTATAATTTAGGTTCTCTTGGTCCTCGTATTGTAGAATTTTACCAACAGGGTTATTCTAATGATACTGTACAATTATTATTACAAGATGATCCAGAATACAAGAAACGTTTTGCGGCTAATGATGCTCGCGTAAAAGCGGGTTTTCCTGTTTTGTCCCCTAAAGAGTATTTGGCTACTGAAGATGCTTACCGAGCAATTTTGCAAGATGCTGGTTTGCCTAAAGGTTTTTATGATGATACTTCTGATTTTCAGAAACTAATTGCAGCAGACCTTTCTGCTAGTGCAGTGAAACGCCGTGTTGATGCTGCCGCTAAAGCGGTAGATAATGCGGATCCTTATTATAAGGAAGCGTTGCAGAACATGTATGGTTTGGATGCCGGTCACATGATTGCCCATTTGCTTGACCCTGAAGCTGCTTTACCACTTATTGAGAAGCAATCTAAGGCTGTAGAGTATGGTGCTGCCGCTGCCCGTCAGGGCCTCACACAAGCCCCTACAAGCCAGTATGAAGCGTACGCTAGCGGTGTTGGTACTGGAGTAGGTGCTGAAACTGGAATGGCTCAGGTAGCCGAAATAACCCCAGGATTGACCACTCTAGGTCAGATCAGTGGAGACCAGTACAATCAGCAGACTGCGCAGGATGAAGTGTTTGGTGGTTTGGCTTCTGCTAGGCGTAAACGCCAGAAGTTAACTCAAGAAGAAGAAACAAGATTTACGGGTCGTTCCAATGTTGAATCAGCTTCACTTGGTTCAGGAATGACAGGACAGTTCTAAGTCCCAGGAATACACCATTAAGTTGGCATTAGGTTCAAGACCTTAGTATTCTGCTCCGCACAGATCGACCAGCCCATGTGCGCGTATTAGAAGCCTGGTAGTGAAAGCAGAAACATACTCCCCCTTGTATGTATCTTGGTTCATGCTCAACAGTAAGAGAAAGGGAGTGGCGTAATGGCCAACCAATACGATGACGACTACGAGTTCGAAGAAGAAACTCAGGATAGTAGTGGTCCAGCAAACCTTCGTAAAGCTTTGAAAAAGGCTGAGAGGGAACGCACTGTTCTACAGGAGCAGTTAGCTGCTGTCAAGAATAATCTTCGTGAACGTTCAGTCAAAGACGTTTTGGAGACTAAGGGTGTTAATTCAAAGATTGCCAAGTTTATTCCTGGCGACATTGAAGCACCTGAACAGATTGCCGCTTGGTTAGATGAGAACGCTGATGTGTTCGGATTCCGTACCGAGGAGCAGTCGCAACCAGCGGAATTGTCTCAAGAAGCAATTACCGATCAGCGTATTAACGCTTCCGCTTCTACGGGTTCTACCCCTAGTCGTGACGAGGACATGGCAACAAGAATTGCTAATGCTCAGTCTAAGGAAGAATTAATGTCGTTGATGGGTATTGTTCCTTTGGGTCGAGTTCGCTAGCCACATTCATTCAAACTATTGTAAAGGAGTAAGTTAGATGGCAAATACACCTTACGGTTCCTCTAATACTTACACCGACACATCGGGCAGCTCGCTTGGTACCTCACTGGTCCAGACCGCGTATGACCGGTATGTCGAATTTGCACTTCGTGCAGTCCCACTTATCCGCGATGTAGCAGATAAGCGCCCAGTTCAGCAGGCTATGCCTGGTTCTTCTGTTGTGTTCCAGCTTTACACAGACCTTGCTAAGGCAACAACCCCTCTTTCTGAGACTGTTGATCCTGATGCTATTGGTTTCGGTAACACCACTTCAGTTCCAGTAACTCTTGCTGAATACGGTAACGCTTCGCTTGCAACTCGCAAACTAGAGCTATTCAGCCTTTCAGACGTTGATCCAGCAATCGCTGACATCATCGCCTTCAACATGGCTGACAGCATTGACGAAGTTGCGCTAACTGAACTTCGTTCAGGTACCAACGTTATCTACGGTGATGGAACTTCTACCGCTTCTGTAACCCAGAGTGGTGGTGTTATCACCTCAGCTGACATGCGTAAAGTTGTTGCTAAGCTTCGCACCAACAAGGCTGTGCCACGTGTTGACGACCTATACTGGTGTGGTATTCACCCAGAGGTTTCACACGATCTTCGTGCAGAGACTGGTGCAGGCGCTTGGCGCGATGCCCACATCTACAACGAGTCAGGTGCAGGTCAGCTATGGCCAGGCGCTATCGGCGTTTACGAAGGTGCTATGTACGTTGAATCACCACGTCTATACTCAGGTGTAGTTAACGGTGTTCAGACTTACGAAGGTGCAACCACTGCAACAACCTACACAAAGGCTGCTGCTTCTGGTGCATCTGGCGCGTTCACAATCGTATTCGCTACAGCAATCGATTCAGCTATTCAGGTTGGTTACGTTATCTCTGGCACTAACACTGCTGGTGGCGCTACTGCTCCTGGTTCTGGTGTTGCTGCTGCTACATACGCACGTATTACCGCTATCTCAGCAGACCGTCTAACGATCACTGTAGACTTGGCTAACACTGGTGCTGTTGGAACAAACACCATCACTTTCACTGCAACAACCAAGGTTTACCGCACAATCGTTGCTGGTAAGCAGGCTCTTGCTGAAGCAGTCGCTGAAGAACCACACGTGGTTATTGGCCCTGTTGTTGACAAGTTGATGCGTTTCCGACCAATCGGTTGGTACGGTGTGCTTGGCTTCAAGGTTTACCGTCAGGAATCCTTGTACCGCATCGCTACTTCTTCAAGTATCGCTAGCTAGTACCCCTCTTGAGAGTTACCCCCGTCAGATAGTGGGCGGGGGTAACACCTCATACCCTTCTCAAACTTCTAAGGAGCAGACAGTGACCCAATACTACTTTATTCCACCTACAGTAGATGAAGGTCCTGCCGGCGACAATCGCCTATTTTGGCGTTACAAGATTACTCGTGCAGATACAGTAATCAAAAATCCTGATAATACTTATTCACATTACCGTGCACCAGGTTTAGATCAGTTGACCCCTGGAACTACTTTTTATCAAGGTGGACACATTTACCCTATTGACGAGGGCGAACGTCAAAATCTTATTGCTCAAGGTTACGCTTCACAGATTGTTACGGTGCCCCAATGAACCCTGGTCGTTACAATGGTTTTAACTTTACACAGGGCGATACTTTCACTTCAGCTCCTGCTTGGAAAATTTCTGACTCTTATGTCAATGTTGCGGGCTATTCTGCTTTGATGCAGTTGCGTAGGGGTGGAACTACTGGTACTGTTGTTCTTGAACTTTCGACTGATAATGGTCGTATTGTTGCGGGAACTACTGACGGGAAGTTTACTATAACAGCTTCATCTGCCGTTACTGCCGCTGTCCCCGCTGGAACTTTTTATTACGATCTTCAAGTCACTTCACCTAGCAGTGTGACTACTACTCTGCTTACAGGAGTGTTTACGGTTAAACCGCAGGTGAGCCAATGAGCGATTACAGTCAGCAAGTTACTTCTGTTGTTGAGATCCCGACTACGGTTAGCATTTTTGATTCCACTATTTCTACTGTTGATGTTGTAGAGGTTGGTGTTATTGGACCGCAGGGTGTGCAGGGTGTTCAGGGAAATCAAGGTCCTCAAGGTCCTACTGGTTCTACCGGTCCCACTGGTCCTCAAGGGGATAAAGGTGACACAGGTGATACTGGTCCACAAGGTATTGCAGGAACTACAAACCTTAGTATTATCAATGTTCTTGATTATGGCGCTGTAGGCGATGGCACCACTGATGATACTACAGCTATCCAGAACGCTATTAATGCTTGTCCTGCTGGTGGTATCGTTTGGATCCCTGCTAAAACTTTCCGAGTAACAGCACCTCTTATTTTGTTACCAACTATTACCCTTGAGGGTACACACGGTAACAGGATCTTTTACAACTCTGCACCTGTAAGTACTCCACAACCTTCAATGATTAAAGCTGCTTCCACTTTCAGTGGTTCTGCCATTATCCGCATGTTGGATAAAGAAGAAGGTGGTTACGCTTACGAGTCTACTGGTCAACGAATAATCAATCTCACCATTGATGGTTCTGCTATTGCTTCTGGTGTGATTCGTGGCATTTATGCTACCGGCAATGTTCGTGAAGTCATTATTCATAATGTTGCTGTTCAGTTCATGCCACATAATGGTATTGCTGCTGGTACTTACACTCGTACAGATTCCAGTGTACAAAAACCTTACTCTTGGTATGTTACAGAAACCATTGCTCGATCTTGCGCTAACTACGGTTTTTCTGTAGGTAACATGACTGACTCTAACTTTGTTAGTTGCCAGTCTATTTATGCCACATTATCTGGCTGGCTTATTTCTGCTGCCGCCAACAGTGTATTCACTAACTGTCGTTCCGAGTGGTCTGGTCAGCATGGCTTTTATGTAACTGGCGGTTGGGGTACTTCCCCTGCCGGTTCAGGCGGTGCAGTATTCACTGGCTGTACAACTGATCGAAACAACTATAACGGTTTCTATGTTGATGCCACAGGCAATGGTCCTATTGTTTTCAATGGTTGTTCTGCTCGCCGTGATGGTCGTAATGGTAACTCTGGTGGCGGATCTTATGCAGGTTTCAAAGCTTCTTCTGCTACTGTACCTGTTTTAGTTGATTCGCTTGTAACTTACCCAGGGAACAATGATGATGCTACTGGTACTGTTTCACCGCAGTATGGTGCTAGTTTCAATGGCAACAGTTATGTAAGTGTTTCTGGTGCTTCGTTCCTTCATGGTGTTACTACTGGTTTTTATGATGGTGGTAGCAATACTGTTTTGCGGCGTGGTCCTAACATTGGTGAGCGTACTGGTTCTTCTTCGTCACCAACTAATGTGTACCAGAATAACTGGTCTATGGACAATAGTTCCAATTTGACCACTAATGGTTCTATTACTGCTAACTCTTTTTCAGGACCTTTGACAGGTAATGTTACTGGTAATGTTTCAGGGACTTCTGGAAGTACAACAGGTAATGCCGCTACTGTCACTAATGGTGTTTATACAACTGACACTGGCACTGTTACCTCGACAATGATCCTTGATGGAACTATTGTTAATGGTGATATTAATGCTTCAGCCGCTATTGCGGATACAAAGCTAGCAACTATTTCTACTGCCGGTAAAGTTTCTAATAGTGCAACTACTGCAACTGATGCTAATACTGCTAGCGCTATTGTTGCTCGTGATAGTTCAGGTAATTTTAGTGCTGGTACTATTACCGCTAACATAACTGGCAATGTTTCAGGTTCATCAGGTAGTACAACTGGTAATGCTGCTACTGTTACTAATGGTGTTTACACCACAACGACTTCACTTCCAAATGTGACTTCAGTTAACAGCACTGCAATTCCAGCTTCTGCTACTTTGTTGACTTCTACTAGTACAAGTTCGGCGTTGACTTCGTTTGGCACTGATCCTGTAGCCAATACTCAGGCAGTTGATAATAGTTCAACAAAAATTGCAACTACTGCATTTGTTCTTGGTCAAGCTGCTTCAGCGACACCGGCTAATAATGGTACTGCTGCGGTTGGTTCTTCGACCAGATACGCTCGCGCAGATCATGTGCATAACAGTGATGCGACTAAAGCCAGTTTGTCTGGCGCAACTTTCACTGGTGCGGTTGCGGTTACTTCTGGCAACTTGTCGCAGACTGGTTCTGGTCAGGTTCTTGTTCAATCAACTTCGACTTCAGCTGTGCCAATGGTTGTGAAGCCAACTGGTTCGTTGACTATCACTGGTTTGACTGCAACTCACACTGGCGGTGCTGGTGTTACCTTTGACACTGTTAGCGGTTTCAGTTCGACTGTCGGTTTGGTTGCTGGTCAGTCTGTTGTGTTGTCTGGGTTCTCGGATTCAAACTTCAACGGAACGACAACAATCACTGTGGTTTCTGCAACAACTATCCGAGTCACTTCTTTGCAGGGTACGAATGGCACTGGCACTGGTGGTCAGATTGTTGTGACTGCTACTCAGCAGAACTTGCAAGAATGGCAATACAACGGTGGAACTGCGGTTGCTTCGGTTGGTGCTTCGGGCATTGTTACTGCTGCAAGTTTTTCAGGCAGTGGCGCATCTTTAACTTCTTTGCCTGGTGCCAACTTGACCGACAACAGTGTGACTGCGGCAAAACTTGCAACCAACGCACTTGCACCTTCGTTGTGGTATTCACCCAGTAACAATGTCAGTGTAAACAGTGGAAGCAATTTATCAGCTTTAACTGGTTATGATCCGTTTGGATTATCAAATGGAGTAACAGTTGGCAACAGCAAAACCTATTATGTTGATTACTTACTTAGTGGCACTATCAGCAACACAACAGCAGCGAGTGCTAGTTTGCGTTTGACTATTGCTGGCGATGCAGTATCTAACTTCAATTTTATTACTCATCAATCAGGTTTCATTGGTTCGTCATCTAATGGCCTCTGGCTAAGTACTAATGATTTTGGGGCTTTCATCAATGGCACAACTGCTAACTGGCAAATCGGTGGAACAATAGCAGGCTCAGCAACTGCCCAGGTATTCCAACTAAGAATCTCTGGCATTTTGCGTACAGCTGCATCTGGCTCATACTTTCAGCCGAAATTAAGTCTTAGTTCAGTCAATGGCACAACCATGACAATCAACCGAGAGTCTTATGGTTCTTTAGTTGAGTTAGGTTCATCTAGCACAACATCACTAGGAAATTGGGGCTAATGTCTGTTTGTAGATCTGGTTGCAAAACACAAGATCATAATTCTTATGGTGAATGTTTACAAGCTGCAAACATTGCAATTGATAAAACATCTTTGAAAGTGAAGTGAGTTAATGGTTGCACAAACTTCGATTAGTCCTCGCACTGTCACCGCAACATTGACCAAAGGCACGACCTACAACAACCAGGCGACTGCCTACAATTCAAGCCTTGCTTACAACCAGCCGACGGCAACGAACGGCAACGCTGCGCCTCGTTCGGTGTCAGCTGCGGTTGTTAGTCCCCGAGTTTCTTCGAGCGCATCCATGAAAGCGAGATAACCAATGGCATCTTTTGACCTTGGTGATGTTGTTGCCCTTGGCATAACAATCACCAACAGTGCTGGCACTGCGCAGAATGCAACGGCGGTTGTCTGCACTGTGACTTTGCCTGATGGCACTAGCGCAACGCCGACTGTCACCAACTCTGGTGCTGGTCTTTATGACATCGCCTATGTTCCTAGCCAGTCGGGTCGCCATGTTGTGCGTTGGGTTGCTACTGGCACGAATGCGAGTGCGTTCACTGACGAGTTCACTGTTCGAGATTTGACGACTTTGCCGGTGATCTCCTATGACATGGCATTGAGTCACTTAAACATTCCAGCTGCTTCAGCTGATCAAGAAGAGATCCGCCGATTTATTGACGCGTCACAAGATCTTGCAGAGAATTATGTTGGCGCTGTTCTTGGTCGTCGCACAATTACATCTGAAAAGTATGACGGTAATACTGACATTTTACGTCTTCGTAATCCTCGCGCAATTAGTATCACGAGTGTTTACGAGAATGGTGAACTTTTAGATTCAAGCCAGTATCTTCTCGATCCAACAGGTCAGCGCTTGCATCGTTTAACAACATCTAGTTTATCGGCTAGTGCTTTTGGTGCGTACGGTTATTGGGCTGGCGGTGTAAACTCTGTTACCGTGACCTATGTCGCAGGGTACACGGTTACACCGCCCGCTGTTCAACAAGGTGTGTTAGAGATCTTGAGACATTTATGGCAGACGCAACGCGGTGTTGTAAATGTAATGAATCGTACCGGTACAGGTGATGATTTTTACACTGGATCAACTTACTCATTACCGCGTCGAGCAATGGAACTTCTTGACCCTGCTTCACTACCTGGTTTGGCGTAACCATGGCCACTACAGCATTACCACAAGTCATAAACGGGATTCTAACGGCTTTTCAGAACAGCAGTGGATTAACAGGTGTGCGTATCTTCGACGGCCCTGAGATTGATTCCAGTTACCCTGGCGACTTCATTGCTGTTGGTCACGATGGTAGCGAAGACGGTGAAGTTGCAATCTCAAATGTTACACAAACATTTGAACAACTCGGTAATCTAAAACAATTTGAAGACGGTTCAATTGACTGTTGGTTAGCAACATGGGACGGTGGATCTTCATTATCTGCCCGTCGCTCTCGTGTGGCAACATTGCTCTCAGCTGTTGATACTGCGATTCGTGCAGATGTTTCACTTAGTGGATCTTGTATTTATTCAAGTCTTGCATCGCATCAAATGAGTTACATTCAAGCAAATAACGGTGTAGCAATTTCAGTTGTTTTCACTATCCAATACCGCGCCAGAACTTAGGAGTTACTAATGGCAAAAATCAAGAATGTCTGCCCTTTGGGAGATCTTTATGTACCTGAACTTGGGTTTGAAATCAAGTTCGGTGAAGTTGTAGAAGTTCCAGATGAAATGGCTGAGCGAATGCTCGAAGCGCCTTTCAACTGGTCATCAGGGGATAGCAAGACAAAATCACCCGATCCAGTCGCAACGGCTGAAACCCAAGAGGAGAAATAACAATGGCAATCGGCTCAGGCATTGGCTCGTGGCTAGGCATCAAAAAGGAATCAAGTTTCGGCACTGCTGTCACTGTTGAACGTTTCTATGAGTTCAACAGTGAAGGCACAAAGTATGTCAAGAACACTGTTGTTGGTCAAGGACTTCGCAACGGCGGATTGGTTGCTCGCGCGAATCGCCGCGTTGTCACAACTCTTGCTGGTGAAGGCGACTTCGAAGTTGACATGCAGACTCGCGGAATGGGTTTGTTGCTTAGTCTTGCAACTGGTTCAGTTCCAACACCAAGCAGTTCCAATGGGACTTACACCTACCTATTCACCGCACAAGATTTGATTGGCGATAGTTTCACAACTCAAGTTGCTGTTCCTCAATACGGTGGGACTCTAACTTACAAAACTTTAAGCGGTTGCAAGATAACCAACTTCGAACTGTCTGTTGGTTCTGGCGACATCGCCAAAGCGAAGTTCAGTCTGGACAGCAAAGGTTTCACAACAGGTGCATCAACCTCTGCGACCGTTGCCTATACAAACATTGCGACAAGTAACTTGTTCCACTTTGCTCAGGGTTCAATCACTGACAATGCTGGCTCGCCTACTACTTATGCCAACATCAAGGACTTCAGTTTGACTGTTGACAACTCGTTGAAAACTGATCGCTACAACTTAGGCGCAGCAGGTTCAAAGTCTGAACAAATCATCAACGGTTTCCGAGCAATCTCTGGCAAAGTCACAGCTGAGTTCACCGACACTGTTCTTTTGGATAAGTTCTTGGCTGACTCAACTGCTGGCTTGAAACTAACTTTTGAAGGCGCAACGATTGGTTCAGCTTCTGACAAAGAAACTCTCAGCATCACAATTCCAGCCGCGAAGTTCGATGGTGACACACCAATGGTTTCTGGCCCTGGCGTTATCGATGTCAGTTTCGGTTTCACTGTCTTTGACAATGGCACTGATGCACCGTTCACCATCACTTACAAGACACTAGATTCAGAACTCTAACCATGTCCGTTGAAATTAAAGAATCGGACTTCCGAAACTTTTATTTGAACACACGCAACATTGATCAAAAGATTGCACGTCAACTTGCAACTCGTTTGAAAAAAGTTGGAAAAGAAGTTGTTCCTGACGTGCAGCGAGCAGTGTTAGCAATTCCATCTGATAAAAAATCTGAAATCAAAAGCCCAGAACCAAAAGGTTTAGGTTTGCGTGCATCAATTGCTGCATCAATAACAGTTGGAATCAAGTCAACTAAAAGACAATCAGGTGTTTTTATTCGCGTTGATCAGAAAAAGTTTAAGATCTTAAGCGGTGGAAGAACTGAAACATTGCCAAAACTTTTAGATGGTACAATTAAAAGATGGAAGCATCCTGTTTTTGGAAAGAACATGGATCATCCAGAAAAATGGCCGATTCAACGTTATCATCGATTCTTTGGTAGAACAATTTACAATCATAAACCAGAGGCTCAAAAAGCTGTTGAAAAAGCTTTCATGGAAACATTTGAAGAAATTGACAAAAAACGTTTACGATCAAAACTATAAAGGGGTAACAAATGCCAGTAAGAATTGACAACAAGATCTATAAACTACCAGGCGATGATGGCGAACGTGGCATCACAATGGGTGAACAAAATCTGATTGAACGCCAGTTCAAAAAGCCGATTGAAAAAATGTTTTCAATTTTTAACATGTCAGCAAAGGCTCGCAAGTCTTTGTCCGAGGAAAAGCAAGACGAGTTGGAAGTCGCTTCACGTGAAGTATTTTTGGCAATGGTTTGGATTGCTCGGCGCAGAGCCGGTGAAGATCTAACTTTTGAACAAGCAATCGATGTTGAGGTTGAGGCCATCGATGTGGTGGAGAATGATGCCGACCCTTTAGAGGATCAGGCAGAACAGTCAACGACCGAGTCCTAAGCAATCTGCCTTTGCTCATGCACACTTATCCAGGCATCACGCCTTGGAATGTCTGGGACTTAACTGGCGAAGAGTTCAATTTGCTTCTCGCTTACACAAAATCTGAATAGGAGTTTTCATGGCCAAAGTGACTGATCTTGTTTATGCTATTTATGGCAAAGATGTTAACGCCAGCAAAACTCTCAAAGGTGTTGGAAAAGAAGCTGGAAGTGCTGGCGAACATTTTAAGAAAATGGGCAAGGTCGCTGCGACTTCATTTCTTGCTGTTGGTGCTGCTGCTGGTGCACTTGCTGTTTCGTCAATCAAGAACGCGATTGCTGATGAGAAGTCGCAACGCCGATTGGCTATTGCCTTAAAGAACACAGTCGGTGCGACTAAGGCGCAGACTGCCAGCGTTGAGGATTACATTACTAAAACACAAGCCCGTTACGGTGTTGTTGATGACAAGTTGCGACCTTCATTGCAGCGTTTGGTCACTGCGACCAAGGATGTTACAGAGGCGCAACAACTTCAAACACTTGCGCTAGACATTTCGGCTGGTACAGGTAAAGATCTTGGAACTGTTTCTAACGCGTTAGGTAAAGCGTATGGTGGAAACCTTGCATCGCTTCAGCGTCTTGGACTTGGTTTGGATGCTTCGGTTATCAAGTCGAAGGACACCAAGAAGGCGTTTGAGATTTTGTCCACTACTTTCAGCGGTCAGGCTGCTGGCGCAGCCGATTCCCTTGAGGGTCGATTTGGTCGATTGAAGATTGCGGTTGATGAAACCAAGGAACAAATCGGTTATGCCTTGATGCCTATTGTCGAGAAAATAGCAACCTATTTGACTGACACTGTTGTTCCGAATGTTCAGGCTTTTGTTGATGGTTTGACTGGCGTGAAAGACGGTGGAGATCACGCTTATGACTCTGTCAAAAAGTGGGGAACTGAAGTTCGTTCTGTTTTGAAATGGATTGGTGATCACAAACAAGTTGTCATTGACATTGCTGCTGCAATGGGGACATTTTGGGCTGTTGGCAAAATTGGTGCTGCGGTTTCCACAATGACCACCGCATTCAAAGCAATCAATACTGTGATGGCTGTCACTCGTGGTGTTGCGGTTACTACCGCAGCAGCTGAAGCGGCAGCATCTGGTGGAACTTTGCTCGCTGTTCAAGCATTGGCTGCTGGTGCAGTATTCGCCGCTTTCGGTTTGTCTGGAATGTGGAGTGGCTTGAGTATGCCAGGCGGAGAAACCGAGGAGCAAAAAAGGGAAAAAGACAAAACAGGAATGTCGTTGGTTGGCAATGATCCAGTGCAACGACAGAGATGGACTGACTTGCATTCGCCAGCCAGTGCCGATGCAGGCCATGGCATGGTTTGGTTTAACGGAGATGAACAATTTGAGCGACCTTGGATGCACACTGTTAAGAATCAACCTTTGTTTGGTTTGCGCACTCCTGTTCCAGGTGTTGGCCCAAATGGTTATCTTGCGCTTGGTGGTCCTGCTGCTGCCGGTGCTTCTTACATTGTCGGCGAGCGTGGCCCAGAACTTCTCACAATGGGTGGAAATGGTTATGTGACACCTAATAATAAACTTGGTGGACTCGGTGGCATGAATGTTGTCATCAATGTTTCTGGCTCGGTTGTTCATGAGCGCGATTTGGCGGTTACGGTTCGCGACAACATTGCTCAGCTGATGCGTCGTCGAGGACTCAACCCTTCAATTCTTGGAGTGTAATCGATGGCACTTTATGACGGCACGAATGCGCCAAAGATTAAGGTCTACCTCGATACCGGTAACCGCGACTCTGGCTTGTTCACGCTCGGTTATTCAACACTTGCACCGACTGGCACTGATGTTCTTGCCAAATACACGCCTTTTACAACTTTGACCCAAATGCAAACTGAGGATGTCAAAAGCATTGCTATCCGCCGAGGTCGAACTCGTGAGGATCAAGCAATTCAGGCTGGCACTTTGACTCTGTCAATGGATAACACTCTTGGAACTTATGACCCTGAGTTCACCACGAGTCAGCCAATCATCGGTGCATTCGGCAGTGGTGTGATTACTGTCTACACAACGGACTCCACGCACTTCTTTCATGTTGGTCAAGTGATCAGCATCACTGGAATGTCAACCAGTTCATTCAATCTAAAGCTGCAAACAATCACCGCCATCACTAGCAACACTTTTACAGTTGCAAACGGAACACCGACAGGCTTGTTGACTGGTCAATCTGGACTCGGGACAACTGGCTATTTCACTTCAACAGGTCAATCAATTCTTGTTGCTGGCACTGGTGTTCGAGTGACCGCAAGCATCACTCGATCTGGCGGTGTCAGTGAAGTTGCCTTGTTCACAGGCTTCATTGAACAGATTGACAAGGATTTGTCTTTGCAGCCTGTAACAACCATCACTTGCGTTGACGGTTTGGGAATGCTTTCAAGAATGTTTTCAACCTTAGACACCGCATACTTGGGTGATGCCACTGCAATCGGTCGAATCTTGGATGATGCTGGTTGGAATCAAAACTTTTACTACACCGGCGACAGGTACATTGTCAGCAGTCTGATTACTGGCGACACACCTGTTGATGTTTTGACCGCCATTGATCCAATTGTGAAAACTCAGCCTGGTGCAATGTTTTATTGCAATGTCGCTGGCGATGTGAACTGGCTTGGTTATAGTGCTTTTGCGCCTGGCTCTTGGGCTGGGAAAACAAAACGATTCACAATGACTGACACTCGCGCCAGCAATGATGTTGTCGAGTATGACGAAATTAGCGTTATCGGTGGCGAAAAGTATCGGCGCAATCAAGTCACTGTTCACAACACCGCACCAAGCGGTTATGAAAACAATGTGACAAAGTTCAATCAGGCAAGCGTTGCAAAATACGGCCCTTTTGCTGCGCAGATTGAAAGTTTCTATTCAAACGGCCCAGGCAACTCAGATGTCAATGAGATTGCACAACAGTTGGCTGACCAGTTTGCTGATAGCCAATACCGCGTGGACAGCATCGGCTTTGAATGTGTTGGCTTCTCGGCTGAACTTTGGTACAACATCATTACTTCGGATTTGGGTTCAGCTGTGATTGTTCATCGAACCCCTATCTACTCAAATGGTGTTCCTTTGGATTATCAGTGTTACATCCAAGAACTGAATCACGACATCAAACCAAACTCGTGGCGAATGTCTTTGACACTTAGCCCAGGAACATAAGGAGTAAAAAATGGCAGCAGGTTTCCCAGCAAAAACATCATTCACTGACGGTTCGGTTCTACCGGCATCGGACTTGAACGATCTTGGCGGAACGATAAACAAGGTTTACAACGCCGGCACTTACCCGAACCAACTTTCCTACACCGCAACCGATGGTGTGCTTCGACCAATACCGTTCGCAACCTCGACCGATAAAATCAACTACACAACAAATGTGAATCCTGGTGGTGTCGCTTCTTACACAGTGACTTTTGCACGATCGACAAGATTCACGCAAAACCCAATCATCACTGCAACTGCTGAAGTCACTGGCTCGACCAATGTGTATGCTGCCTGCTCGACTGCATCAGTCACAACATCAGGTTTCACGGTTCGAATCTTCAATGTGAGTTCAACAGCAACAATCACGAACACTTATTTTCATTACCATGCCATTCAAATGACTTCGGCTGCTGCCGATAACAACTAAGGGAAACAGATGCTTTGGAATCTAACTTGTCACACTGACACTTGCGAGAACAACAATTTCACAGTTCAGTTTCCTGACCCCGAAGAACTTGTGATTTGTGGCGGATGCCATCAGGAAATCACAGACAAAACACCAGCCGAAACCAAGGAATAAACAATGGCAATTTCAACCGCGCAATTCACAATCGGAACAACTGCAAGTCAGATTGTCGCTGACACTGTTGCAGCTGAGGAAGTTCACCTGCACACTTCAGGTGGTTTGCTTTATGTAGGCGATGCTGGCGTGACAACTTCGAACGGTTTACGCCTAGATTCTGGCGACAAGATTACTTTCAACACTCACAATGGCCCAATGTACGCGGTCACTAATACTGGCACGACCACTGTCTATGTCGCGGTGATTGAAAAGTAATGAATAACCTGTCCATTCCTGATTGGGTTTCAACTGTTGCCAGTGGTCTGGCGATTGCTGGTGTCTTTGGGGCAATCGTTTCTCGCCTGATTAAGTCCTGGCTTCATGATGCGATGGTGGAACTTCGACCTAATGGTGGCGGTTCAACTTATGACCTAGTGCGCAAGGCCGCCAAGGATGCAGAACGCGCAGCGTTCGCAGCTGAACGCGCTTGCGATCAGGCGATGGATGTTCGCGAACAGGTGGACACAATGATTGAACGAGTTTCGAACCTTGAACAGACGGTGATTTCGTGGACACCGAAAAAGACTGCGCCAAAACTACCAGCCAAGAAGTTGAACCCTAGAGGAGTTAAAGATGTATCCAGTTAAGAAGGTCGTTATCACTTGCGGTTTCGGTGTTAAGGGAAACCAGTGGATGTCAGGTCAACACCAAGGCTACGACTTCGGCGCACCAGTTGGAACTGATGTGTTCGCTATCGCTGATGGCGAAGTGATTGGTGTCAACATTTGGGGCAAAGCATTCGGACAGTTCTCGCCGGTCATCAAGCATGGCAAAGTCTTTCCTCGTTATGTCATCTATGCTCATGTGCGGATGACGAATGTCAAGGCTGGCGACAAGGTCAAGAAGGGGCAAAAGATTGCCGAGGTTGGCGTTGAGGGCAACAGCGGTGGGCCTCATGTTCATGTCGAAGGTCAAAAGACTCGGTTCTGGACAATGAATGGCGGAACTCGCCTCACTTATTTATTCAAAGCGTAAGGATTAGCAATGAGAAAAGAAGTTATTGTTTCGTATCTGCAATCACTATTGGCAACAGCGTTGACCGCTGCTCTTGCCATTGGCAAATCGCCTTTAGATTTCACCAGTGCCGACCTCAAGATCATTGTGAACTCTGTTTGGGTTGCGTTTATCCCTGTTTTGATCCGCGCCTTGTCAAAAAACGATACCGCGTTTGGTATTGGTTCAAATACCGTAAATGTGCAGCATCATAGTGTAAAGTCTAACTAGGGTTTTTGCCTATAGAAAAGGATCAGGGGTCAATGCCTTTAAGCGATGATTTAGAAAAGCTGCAATTTGCTAGAAGTTCTCGCCGTTCATGTTTAGTTAAAACTATTCTTGAATCTTTAGATAGCGCGGATAAATTGGCACTAGAAAATGCGCTAAATAATTTGAACTTTTCTGGTGCACAGATTTCAAGGATCTTAAAAGAGAACAACATTGTAATTGGATCATCAACAGTGAACAAGCATCGCAAAAAAGATTGTTGTTGCCATGTCGCTCAGTGATGATCTTTCTAAAATGGTTTCACCTGGTCAATCAGGTTCAGATGTTCGAGCATTGAACACGCCAGAAGGTTGGCGTCCACGTCTTGAAGTTGATTCAAACGGTGGTTTTCTTGTTTCAACTGCTCGAAGTGTCGGTGATTTACCGGATGCAAAAGATTTGTTACAGGATTTTGATCTAGATCCTAGCCAATGGCTAGTGACATCTGTTCGTCGTTCTCGCTGGCAGCGTTATGACGGTGAATGGCTTGAAGCTGCAAGGGTTTCACTTGTCCCAGCGCGGGCTGTTTCAAATGATCTTGCACAAGATCTTGAAGATCTCATGAAGTCGCTTTCAAAGTGGCGTCCAAGTGCTCGACAGAAGCCACGTGGTGGTTCTCTGTCGAGCCTTTTTTGCGTTGGCGATACTCAATACGGTAAAGATGCAGGTGATGGCACAAATGGTACCGTGCGTCGCATGGGTGAAGCGCTTAATGCATCGGTTTTTAGGTTCAATGAGCTCGTTAAAACTGGTCGTGACATTGGTGAAATAGTTTTACCGCAGCTCGGTGACTGCATTGAAGGTTCAACGAGTCAAAAAGGTGGTGTTCTTGGTAGATCTGATTTATCGGTGACTCAACAAGTGCGAATTGGTCGCAGAGTTTTACTAAATTGGGTTAAAACTTTTGCGCCTTTAACCGAGTCGCTTGTTGTTCCTTGTGTACCAGGTAATCATGATGAACCACACCGCATTGTTTTAACTGACCCGGTTGACTCGTGGCAGATCGAAGTTGTTTCAGCTGTGCAAGATGCTTGCGCTGAGAATCCTGCTTTAGCTCACGTGCAGTTTCGTTACCCTGAACGCGATAGTTTGTCACTTGCCATGGATCTTTCTGGTGCAATGATCGGTTTTGTTCACGGTCATCAAGCACGTGATCTTCCAAAGTGGTGGGAAGGTCAAGCAACTGGTCGCACACCGGTTGGTTCATGTGATGTTTTGATCTCTGCACATTTTCATCACTACAAGGTTTCACAGGTTGGTCCTCGTTTGTGGGTGCAAACACCGGCGATGGATGGTGGTTCACCATGGTTTAGAAATACTCGCGGCTTGGAATCACCAACTGGTATCGTGTCGCTTGTTGTTGGCGAGGATTATGACCCGCGTCGAGATCTTGTTGTGTTAGCTGGTGAAAATCGGTGAATCGTTTTCATGTTTTGCAGCGAGCTGCAGAATTAACTGGTGGTGATCGTGAGAAAACATCCGGTGATTTTGTGACTAATCACACAAACATTGCAAAGATCTGGTCCGTGATTCTTGGCGTGGATGTTTCAGCTCATCAAGTTGCATTGTGCATGGTTGGTGTTAAGCTCGCGCGATGTGTGAATAGTTTAGATGTAGATCATTTCATTGATGGCGCAGCGTATTTTGCTGGCGCAGGTGAATGCGCGATCCCAGATGAAGAGTTGTAGCATTGCGTGTTATGATGAAACTACCGCTTGGTGTTGGGAAGTGCTTAGCGTGTTTTGTGTGGTTCCTTAATCCTTTTCTGGATCACATAAAACATAACTAAATAAAGAAATCCCCTTGGTAAATTATTGCCAAGGGGATTCTTTTTTCATTTATGCTAGAAAAAGCATTGGAAATAAAGGAAAAAAAATAATTAAAAAAAATTGCCAAAATGGTAGTTTTTACCCACAAACTGTGTATAGAATGGTCTTATCAGCAGGACAGCTGATGAACGGACAAACAAAGGACAAGACATGAAAGCAGTAACCATCCGCCCGATCGTTATGGGTATGACAGATAAAAACACAAAGCGCATTAACCAGACAGAGTTCCCAGCAGGAACACTTGTTTATGTTTCACATTGGACTAAAGAGTATTACAAGATCCGTGTTGTTGGAACTTTGCACACAACTTTAGTTTCACATGTTGCATTCAAGGTTGTGAAGTAATCATGGCACACAAACTTTCTGAAACAACTAGCATCAGCGGTCTTTACATTTCAGACAATGATCCTATGTTTAACATTGATTTTGCTAACGATAAACTTGCATGTGAAGTTCGTGATTTAGTTCGAGCAAATACTAAATACAAAGACAAGGAAAATAGTAAGTGGATTCAGTGGCTTGTCATTGATGTGCTTCGCGATCGAAATGCATTTCTAAAATGGGGTTACGAAATTATGGAAAAGCATACAGCGGATGGTTCTTCCGTAGTTATCAAGGTTGGTGCATGATGCGTAGTTCACTAGAGATCATTTCACAGGTTCTTGGTTGTGCAACCGAGGCTGACGCGCTTAAGTGGGAAACACGTATGAACAATTGGGATGCACCTGATTGGTCAGAGATGTCCACCAAGGAATTACAGGAACACATTCTGAACTTTGTTTTAGACTGGTTAAACGTTTATGAAAAGGCAGAACTTTCCACTCGGACTGTCCATTCGAGTGGAAGTGGTGGCGCTCCCGATTCTTTGTCCGATCTGGTTGTAGCGCCACCACACCCAAACTTACAGGAGGCAAAATAATGGATGCAATAAATAACCTTGTTGACTTTAGTGAAGTGTTCAACAAGATCCGTGAAGAAGAACGTCAAAAGATAGTTGACATGATTTTGACCGAGTGTTACGCTGAGCGCCACGATGATGATGTTGTGTGTGACAACTGTCAAGATCTTGTGTTCAAGATTATTCCACCAACCGAGGAGGACAAATAATGAGTCACTACAATGATCTATTGATCCGTTGCTTGTTAGCGTTTGCGTTTATTTGGTTTCTTGCAAGCGCGTTTCATAATGAGCAAAAAGACAAAATGCAAAAGCATTACCGTGAAAGTTTAAACACACATTTGCAAGAGTTACGTCGTTTGCGTCAACAGAACGCTGAACTATCATTTGAACTGAGCAAGTTGCGTGACAAGAAATGAGTAAAGCACGGGCGAAAGGCACAGCAGCTGAAACTCTTGTCGTCAAGTTTCTGCGTGAGAATGGTTTTCCTGACGCTGATCGTTCACCTTTGCGTGGTAAGCTGGACACTGGTGATGTAACCGGTGTGCGCAATGTTGTGATCGAGATTAAGAACCAGAAATCGTATTCGATTCCTGGTTGGTTGCGCGAACTTGAGGTCGAGATCCATAACGCTAAAGCTGATCACGGTTTTGTTGTAGCGAAACCGAATGGTGTTGGTTCTACACGCGTGGGTGAATGGTGGGCTATTCTTCCACTGTGGCGCATGGTTGAGTTAATTAAAAAGAGTTGCAATGAGTCATGACCCATTCGAACAATTTGCCCTTGAGCTTCCACATTTCCCAAACGCAGCATGCGACACGATGCATGTTGACCCTGAAACCTGGTTCCCGGAAACTATTAGATCTATACCTGCCAGAAATGCTCTCATTGAACAAGCGGTCGCAATTTGCAAAGTCTGTGTCCACAACGTGGACTGTTTACAGTACGCATTGGACAATGGGATCAATGACGGGATCTGGGGTGGTACACTTCCAGATGAAAGATACGAAAAGATCTTTGAAAAAAATCTCACAAGTAAGCGACAAAAAAAGTTGGACGATGTTAGGATCCTTCTTAAACGCGGTTGGACTCTTGAGCGTGCATGCAAAGATGTTGGTGTATCGATTAGAGTCTATGAACGTTACCGCTACCTTGAAAAAGCAGGGTGGCCGTACTAAAATGAAAAGGAAAAGGAAATGATAATAGCAACATGGATCACCACGGTGATTGTTGCCTACTGTCTTGGTAGGTGGCAAGTCGTAAACGATCGCAAGAAAGCAAAACAGCAGTGGGCAGTTGACTCGTTTGATGAGACACCTATTGGGACACAACTAGCAAAAGAAATGGGCATTGAATTATGAGCATGCAAATTAACCAAAACGAAATTGATCTTGATCCAACGTTTGCTGCAACGATCATGGTGTTGCGTCGCTTGAAAGCTGAGATTGGTGAACTACAAGAGCGTGCGGACATTCTCACTGAGCAGATTAAATCTGCAATGGGTGACGCGGTCATTGGCACAATTAACGGTGCACCAGTTGTCAAATGGTCAACGGTTGAGTCTACACGTTTTGATACTAAGAAAGCGCGTGAGGTTTTACCACAGCAAGTCATTGAACTGCTTGAGGTTAAGTCACAGTCTAAGCGTTTCACACTTCTTGATGGTAGCGAGCAATGGTAATGACAGTTACACCAATTAAACCGTTAATTGTTAAACATCCAACAGTTGACCCTGAGGAATGGCAGGTTGACGAATGAGTTTCACATCACCTGTTGCAGCATCGAAATCTCTGGAGCAGCGGATTGCTGCGATTATCAAATCATCGGATGCGAACAAGCCAAGGTCTCGACAGTTGAACATTGGTCCATCTGAAATTGGTGACGCTTGTGTTCGCAAACTAGCGTACAAAATGATGGACACACCGAAAGTGAACACGGTTACAGATCCGTGGCCAGCGATTAGCGGTACAGCGATTCACGCTTGGTTAGCTGACGCGTTTGGTGAAACAAGTGAAGGCAACTGGTTAATTGAGCATCGTGTAACAGCGAGGCCTGGTTTAACCGGCACCGTTGACTTGTTCGATGTTGATAACGGTATCGTGATCGATCATAAATGTGTTGGCGCAGCTTCAATGAAAGCTCGTAAACTTGAAGGTCCAACAAAACAGCAGTTAATTCAGTTGAGCATCTACGCGTATGGTTTGAAGCAAGCCGGTTACGATGTGAAACAGATCGCGTTAGCGTTTTATCCACTTGGTGGAATGCTTTCAGGTTTGCATGTTTGGATCAGCGACTATGATGAACAGATCGCGATTGATGCAATGCAACGACTCGATGACACGATCCAGTTACTTGTGATGCTTGACCCGGAGGAGAATCCACAGCATTGGAATTTGATCCCGTTTGAACCGAGTCGATTATGTCACTACTGTTCATGGTTTACACCAGAGAATAATGATCTTTCGAAAGGATGTGCAGGTAAATGAAGATCTTTACATTGCTAATCGGGTTTCTCCTTGGCGCGTTCACGGCGATCTCAGCGGTTTTTGCAGCTGAGGTTGTGCATTCATACAAGAAAGCTGTGGATCTTGATCCATGGAACGAATACGCAGCAGAGGAAGATCTTAACAAAGAAGCATTTGATGACGCCCGCTGGCGAGCCGCTGATGAACTGAACCAGGAACGTTTAGCGAAACAAGAATTTTATACACGCGAAGAAGTCGAACACGATGAAGAGGATAACGACCTCTAACCAAAGACCACCGTTAAACCCATTAACGGAACAAACAAACACAACAACAAACAGAAAGGAAGTCACCATGACTTTCACACCACCAAGCGCCATGAGCGGCGACTACGTGAAGGTAGCAGATCTTAACGGACACTTGCTAATCATCACACCAATCGAATACAAAACCGGGATCGTCACTGCACTAGGCGAATCCGATGCAATCGAGGTCAACCTTGTTGATCTAGACGCGAACGAGGAACACGAAGGTGTTCTATTCTTTAACAAGGCTTTACTTTCAGCTTTGAAACCAAACATTGGTGCACAGGTTCTTGCACGTATCGGTCAAGGTACAGCAAAACCAGGTAAATCAGCACCATGGATCTTGATCGATGCAACAACAGATCAAGCAGCAATCGCGAAAGCAACAGCTTACATTGCAAGCGGGTTACAAAAACCTGTCGCTGCGCCGGTTGCTGAGAAAGCAATTGACGCGAATGATCCAGCCATCGCAGCACTCCTTGCACAGCTCGGTGGCACGGTTATCTCCTAGAGATAACCAGCAGGGGAAAAACACGTGGACACTATTAGCCTTGGTAGTGTCCACGTGTTTTCTAAAGGAGAAAAATGAAACGATTAACTTGGCCAGAGTATGCACTCGAACTAGCGTTCGCTGCAGCTAAACGCAGTGAAGATCCGTTCATTAAAGTTGGTGCAGCGGTTTTGCGTGAAGACATGAGTGTCGCAAGTGTTGGCTACAATGGTGCACCATCGAATGTGCAAATCGATTGGCTTGATCGTGATGCTCGTCGTCCTTACGTGATCCACGCTGAAGCGAACGCGCTTCGTTATGCAACGATCAAGGACACACGCAACGGTCTTTTAGCTGTGACACATTTTCCGTGCGCGAACTGTTTAACGATTATTGCTGCGCACGGCTTTAAACAGATCGTGTTTAGTGATTACATTGATGGACCGAGTTATCCAAGATCTGAAATTGAGAACATCGCGGATGTTCTAAAGTTGAACATTGCTCGTCTAGAAAAAGGAAAACTGTAATGACAAACATTGACACATTGAAATTGATCTTTGAACGACAAGCGCGTTTGCAAAAGGAATCGTTCGGTGTTGAACCACACACGCTTGACCCGGTTGCAAAAGCAGAGTACATTGCGATGATGAATCTTGCACTACAGGACGAGTTGCATGAAGCGCTAGCAGAGTGTGGTTGGAAACCGTGGGCGAAGAGTCGACATGTTAACCAGTTATCGTTTGGTAGTGAACTTGTTGACGCGTTGCATTTTCTTGTTAATCTTTGGCTCGCGATTGGTTGGACAGCTGATGATGTTTTTGAAGTGTATAAAAAGAAAGCAGAGATCAATGCTGCGCGACAGTTGCATGGCTATGATGGTGTGTCTGGTAAGTGTAAAACTTGCAAACGTGCACTAGATGATGATGGTGTTTTGTGCACTGAATCTAGCTGTAGCGCGTAAAAGCATTGGAAATAAAGGAAAAAAATAGTTAAAAAAAAGTTGTCCAAATGGTAGTTTTTACTTCTGGTTTGTGTATAGAATAGAAACATCAGCCGGACAGCTGATAGGACAAAAGGACACGATCATGAACGCAAAAGCAAAAGCAGTAGCACTAGGTTTCAAACTAATGCACGATTACAAAACAAACCTTGTACATCTTTCAAACGATGGCACAACAGCAACTTGCAACTCACGCTTTATCGGTAGTGAAACTGAAGCACATTACGCAGATGATTTAGCGTGCACACGATGCTTGACAAAGTTAGCAAAAGCAGAAATTGAAATTGGCAAAGCAATTGATTTTGGTTTTGATGATTCAGATGGCAAATGGATTGCATACTGCAACATGCATGACACATTAATTGCTGGCAACACTAAAGCAGAATTAACTGGAATGAGCACCACAGAATTTTGTGATTGCTGCCGCGAAACATGCAAAACTTTTAGTTACACTTGCCCGAACTGCAAACAAGGTGGTGCGATCAACTAGTCGAAACGCCTTTGGGCGTCTTGCAAGGTTGACCACTTGCAACTGATGAGACAGGTCAAAAAAGGACAAAGGACAAATCATGACAAAGATCAATTTCGAGATAGAAGAATGCAAGACACAGATTGCAGCACTGCAGATGAAACTTTGCGTGTTGGAAGAAGCTGAAGCAGCAAAGCCAAAGCCAGTTAAGAATCGCCGCTTGGCGAACGTGGTACCTGGTTCACTTATTGAAGTGAAGTTCCATGCACCTTTCGGTAGTTACACCGAGGAAGTAACATTCGTTGGCTTGGTTATGAATAATGAGGATGAAGTTGAGATCACGTTGGACGCTGGTTACGAGTTCAACATTTACCGGAACGTAAATCATTGGGCTTACGGTTCAGGTGCTGACAAGATCACGTTAGTTAAAGTTATTCGCGAAGGAGCTGCAGCATAATGACAAAGAACCAGTTAGCTGCAATCCATCGAGTTGCGCAAGCATTCATGGATCTTGAAGATCTATGGGATGACAAGGTTAGTGAAGAGTATTATGCGCTCGGTAAAAAGATCACCGGTGAACTATTACCAGCATCGCTAGAAGACACGATCCATAATTGGTTCACTTTCTATTACGCGGTGAAGGATAAACAAGATCAGGTGAAAGCATGACCATGATCATTGACGACGTGGTGACATCGTTTAGTTCAAAAATGTCAAGCCATAAAGCTGCGTGGCCAAGAATGCAAGCGTGCATGGTTGAAGATCTTGGCCACGGTAAACCACTACTAGCAGGTAACAAACCGTGGACGGTTCTTGACGGTATCTGGTTAGTGTCCACACCAATGGAATTCGGTGGTGACACGTTCAACCTGTTCGGTGGGTTCACGCAAGAAGTCCATGACAGGATCTCAAGAATCCTTGACATGGATCTTGGCAACATCAAAGCATTAGAGAAACCATTGCCGAACATTCAAGCAATCCTTGGTGAGCGTGCAGCAAAAGCTCAGCTAGATTTCACCAAGGCTGAATGGCAAAAAATAGTGGACATAACCAATGCGCCAGTGTTAACACATGAGGCTCTGGTTCCTAACGTGACGCGCGTTGTTATCGGTGACTCACATTCCATTGCAAGGTATCGACGCGGCACTATTGTGTACCGTCACGATGGTTTAACATTGCATGGTTTAACAACTCGTGGCGTGGAATCGTATCTACCAGATTATCGCGTGGAGCATCTCGTGATCTCAGCCGGTAACATTGACATTCGTCATCATCTTGCACGCCAGTTCAACCCACTAAAAGCTGCGGTGACACTCGTTGAGGATCTTCACAAACAGCTCACAGAGTTACAGGTGAAAGATCTTATTGGTTCATTTGAGGTGACTAGCCCGTACCCGATCGAGTTTGAGCAGCGGCGAATCCCAAAATCGGGTTACTACAAGAAAACACCGTTTTATGGCACACGTGAAAAGCGTAACCAGATCCGTGAAGTATTCCAAAACCGTTTGGAAGATCTTTTCACCAAGGTCCATGCATGGCCACGATCGTGGTATGAAATGGACCCGGAAGAGTACGCGAAAGTGCACATGGAGAAACCAGGTTCAGTGCATCTATCACCAGAGTTTTATGAATGGAATCTAGAAACAAATGAGGCAAACAAATGGGTAAGCTGATTGAAACAATTTACTGGGAAGACTTCAAAGAGTACTACAAGAAAGCTGCGGTGCTGCAAACAATCAACATTGCTAGTGAGAACGGTAGAGACACAACCGAGCCGTTACACGTTGATGATCCACTACAACACTACATAACAATCTATGACACGGTTGATCGTGAGTTCGCTGGTTTCAGTAACGCGATTCAGCAAATCTGGCACGGTAGCAATAACCCGAAAAAGTGGCAAGCAGATCCACGATTCGATTCAACACCGTTCGCTGACATTGACTGGTTCTTCCTATTTCTTGTGCATCGCGTAACAGGTTCAGGTGCATCGTTTAGTTACGATCACGGGTTTAGAAATAGTTTACTAAGCGACATGGCGTTAAACACCACGAGCATGGGTGAAATGCGCGACTACGTGTTGAGTCAAATGCGTCAAGGTCGAGCAATCTTCACCAGTATCGGTAACCAGATTCCAATGTTCCCGAAACCACGCGGTGACTATAAACGCGGATCTGAGCTTTACGTCGCCGAGTACATGCTTCGACTTGTTGTTGATTTTTATTTCCATTTGATCGATAACCCGTTATCAATGAGCATTCGCGATGGTGTTGATTGGATCAATAATTGGCATCGAGAAAACGGGTTGAAATGTTTTCACTTTGTCATGACAGCTTTTGTCATGGATGTTGCTGCGTATTTTCCTGAGCTTATTGATCCATACTCACAAGTGAACTATGGCAACAACGCGAAACAAGCATTGAATCTTTTATTCGGCAATGATGGTTTTAAGAGTCAAAACTTGTTTCTCGATGCTGCAATGGAAAAGATCTGTAACGAGTTTCGTAGCCCGCATGATCCTAAAGATCTTTTGCGCAACATGGGTAAAGGTTTAGCACTAGAGGATGTTGCGTGCGATTATGTGCGCTATGTTGAATGCTATGTACCTAAAGGTTATGAGCATCTTGAACCGTGGCAGGTTTTCAATAATTCTCTAGTGCCGAATCATAAAAAACATTGGACACATGTGAAACATCTAGAAAAAGCATTGGAAATAAAGGAAAAAAATAGTTAAAAAAAAGTTGCTGAAATGGTAGTTTTTGCTTTTGGTTTGTGTATAGAATGGTCTTATCAGCCGGACAGCTGATAGGACAAACAAAGGACAAGAAAATGGCAAAGCAAGCAATGTGCACAAAGTGCGGTTCAACCGATGTATTTTGGCATGAGAATCGTAACGGCAAATGGGTATTGTGTCGCAAAGTTGAAGCACTTTATGACAATGGTCGCGCTAGTTGGATCGAACCTCATTACTGTGATTACAAAGAAATGTCTGTTGAGTTCATGGTTGAACAGTACATTGAGAAAGTTGAAAAAGTTTTTTCAAAGCCAACTGCAAAAGATTGGAAAGAGTTAAGTGCTGTTGCTGATTTCAATGGCCAGTTGAAATCATTGCGTACAAAACTTGGTGAGAATGTTCCATCAATTCCTGTTGAAGTTTTTAAGGGTCGTAAAGTTCCTGTTGGTACTGTCGGCGAGGTTATTTGGTTTGGCGTTGATGGTTTTGGCACAATCAAAGTTGGCATTAAAGATGCTGAAGGCAATGCACACTTCACAGCAATCACTAACGTACGACTAACAGAAAAGGCAGGTAACTAATCATGATAAACAAATACGCTGGTCGATGCGGTTCATGCTTAAACATTGTTGAAGCTGGTGAAGGCATCTATGAATACGGAAATGTTTACTGCCAAGAATTAACAGAACGTGAAGGTTTAACAGATCGCAATTGGCCAATGTGCGATGCGGCTTATGCACTTGAATTAAAAGGTGAACCAGCGCGTGCGGCAGTTAAGCAAGATTGGTTAAATCGCAATCGCATGCAACATGACAAAATGCAAGAAATTAAATTAAATCTAAAAGCTCAAGGTTTGTGTGTTCGCTGCGGTGGTGCTGGTCGATCTGACATGTGGAAAGACACCGGTTATGTTTGTTACCAATGTGAAGGCACTGGTAAAGCAAAGGCAGGTGCATAATGAAGTTAACTAAAGTCCGCGATGGTTATTACGAATACAAAAACTTTTTTATTTACAAACCTGATGAACAAGAAAGAGTTTGGCTTGTTTACGAATGGATGAATGGCAAAAAATACGGTGAAAGTTATTACGTTGGACACGCTGCTACTTTAAAAGCGACTAAAGAATTTTTGATTAAAGTTATTGCTTACAAGGAGGAGCATAATGTTTAAGATCACGACTGATGTGACAAATAAATACGCGTACAAGACACGTGATGAATGGCTAGATTTAGCAGACGGGTGGGTTGATGAAACACCACCACCTTCACTGCAATCATTTCATGGTGCGACCTTGTGGGATGATTCAATAACCGGTGTCGGCACGAAAGGACGCTGGGGAGATCTCTTAGTGCGTAGCATGCAAACAGATCACTTGGTTTACGTCCAGCCACGTGTTGGTTGGGCAGGTGTATCTCTAGCAGCGTTAGCGAAAAAATACGACAAGAAACTCACACTATTCATGCCATCAGCTAAAGAAGCAAGTGCACACCAACTTGTTTGTATCGAACGTGGAGCAAAACCGATCTTTAGACGAATCGCTGCAATGCCAGTTCTCAACAAGTACGCCAAGGAATGGGCAGCGGAAAACAATGCAGAGTTTGTTCCATTTGGTTTAGATCACCCACTCGTGGTCGCGGCTGGTATCAAGTCCACGCTGCAGCAATGGGGTAATCGACCAGAGCCGCGTGACGTGGTTAGCGTGATCAGCACTGGTGTATTAACACGAACACTACAGATCGCGTGGCCAAATGCTCGTTTTCATGGCGTGGCGGTTGCCCGTAACCTTCATCCTGGTGAAATCGGTCGAGCAGAAACAAACTCGTACCATAAGATCTTTCAACAGTCAGCTGATTTGGCGAAACAAATCAATGAACAAGTATCCACTGCGCCAACATACGATTGCAAAGGACTCGAAAACTTCATGCTTGATAAAACTAGTGCACCAAAAGCAGCTAGCACGGTAGTATGGAACGTGGCTGGTGATGTGACACCGAACAATTTAACGAGTGGCGACATTGACTCGTTTAGAAACTGGGGTGAAATACGATGATAACGATTATTGAAGGAACAGATGGTGTTGGTAAAACATCGTACGCGAAACGATTAGCACAAGAAACAAACGCAAACTATTTACACGCTAGCCAACCAAAAACAAAAAACTGGGCAAACGAATACGTGTATTCACTTGATCCTCGCTACAATTATGTACTTGATCGATGGCATGTTGGTGAAATGATTTGGCCAAAATACTTTAAACGTGAAAGTTTGTTCCCAAACATTTACACATTCAACTCATGCAACATGTTCCTTAGCGCGTTAAAAACACGGATCATCATTATCAAACGCGATGAAAAAGAGATCCTTAAAACATTAACCGAGCGAGGTGAAACACAGCAACAAATCGAGACAAGCATTTTGGCACAACGAGACTTTCTAGATCTTGCACCAAAGATCCACACCATTGACGTGCAAATAATTGATAGCAACGAACTTTATGAAAAGGAAAACTAATGTTTATAGAATTAACAACACCGGCGCAAGTAGTTTTATCAGCTGCGAACATTGTGCACGGATTCGGTGACGAGTCATCACCTAGAGGACAAAAAACACGTGAAATGTGCAACATGACATTTGTCATCTCTGAGCCTTGGCAAATACCACTCAACGGTATCGCTGGTCGCAACCTACGAGATTACATTGGCGCGAGCGAGGCACTACAACTCGTTGGTCAAACAACAGAACCAGAACAACTCATTGCAAATGTTTCAACATTTCAAAACTATACCGATGGTGGAATCTTTCACGGTGCGTACGGAATAAGAATCTACGGTAAACTTAAACCACTTATTGAAGTATTAAAACGTGACATGTTTACACGTCAAGCAGTATTAACAATGTACAACTCGACACAGGATCTAAACGTGGACACACGTGATGTACCATGCACACTCTCAATACAATTCCTGATCCGTGACAACAAACTATGCGCGAGAACAACAATGCGATCCAATGATGTTTGGCTCGGATTACCTTACGATCTAATCCAGTTCTGTGCACTACAAGGCGCAGTTGCGAGAGCACTAGATCTTGAAATGGGTTGGTACTCACACTCGGTTGGTAGTCTACATTTGTATGAACAACATTTTGATAACGTGAAAGATCTCACGTGGTCAATTGAACCAGTATCAAAACCGTATAAACCTTTATGGACTAGTAGCACAATAGAGAACATTAGCCGTGATGCTCGAAAGATCCTTAAAGGTGACTTACGTGTTGAGTCAACAGATTTTGAAGAATGGTTAACAGCGACAATTGATAGCGGGCAATGGTAATGCAAAACAGTGAAAACAAATCACCGTACAACCTAGCTGCTGCGTCGTATTTTAACAACGGTTGGCTCGGTGTTTTACCATTACCAATAAACGAGAAATGGCCACCACCATCAGGTTACACGGGCAAAGATGCACCAGATCCGAGCGCTGAACAAATCTATGAATGGATCCTAAACGCTAAAGGAAACATTTGTTTACGCTTACCGAAAAACGTGATCGGTTTAGACGTTGACGCGTACAAGGACAAAACAGGTGGACAGACGCTAATGCAACTCGAGCAAGACTTTGGGATCTTACCAGAAACTTGGCGTGTCACGTCACGAAACGATGGCACGAGCGGGATTAGGTTATTTAAGATCCCAGAGAATCTAGCGTGGCCGAGTATCGCTGGCCCTGGAATTGAAATCATTCGAAACGAGCATCGCTACGCCGTTGTTTGGCCAAGTATACATCCAGAGGGTGGAACTTATAGATGGATCAACCCTGCAGGAACCGATGTCATTGGCGCAGGGCCGAACACAAGTGAACTACCTGAGCTGCCACAAACATGGATCATTGCACTCACACAAGGTAAATTCGAAACTAGTAGCATTAAGAAACAGTTAACACCGATGCAAACAAACACGATGCTTGAAGCAATAAAAACCAATGGTCAACCATGTGAACGAGTAACAAACGAGGTGCACAATTTGCATCGCGTGTTATCAGGTAGTGAAGGATCACGACACGATGCAACACTACCGATCGTTATGCGACTTGTTTCACTTGGCGCCAGAGGACACCACGGTGTATCAAACGCGCTCGATGTTGGTGAACAAGTATTCACCACCATGTTAAGCTCAGAACGTGGCTCACATTATGTTGCAGCAAACGAGTGGCGAAACATGGTCACAGGTGCGCTAGCGAAAATAAGTGACTATCGAAACGAAACATGTCGCGGCAGTGATTGCGCCAAGCCACAGCAAGCACCATTAAACCAGTTCACGCCAGTGATTGATCTACCTTTGTACGATGAAGAAACCGGTGAAATCATTGACGAGCCAATGGCACAAATAAGTCGACGCGACTTGTTACTAGCAACCGAGATCGAAACACAAGCAGTGCGCCGAGAAGCAAAAAAATTACTCGATGATGAACAAATCCTTAAAACGTTTCGCGCACCAGAGATCCTAGGTAACCTATCGATCGAACTACAGCAACCAGATGAACAAGAATCTTACTTGATCAATGAACTATTCCCGACAGGTGCAAACGTTGTCCTAACCGCTGCGTTCAAATCAGGTAAAACAACGATGATGAACCAGTTCGTGAAATCACTAATCGATGATGAACCATTTCTAGGTCGCTACGGCGTACAACCACACGATGGCAACATTGTTATCTTTAACTACGAGGTTGACAAACGGCAATACAGACAATGGATGCGAGAAGTCGGAATCAGAAACCAATCAAAAGTGTATCTAGTGCACTTGCGTGGACTACGAATGCCACTCACGACAAAACACATTGAAGACAAGGTCGTTGAAATTCTTGGCAACCTAAACGCACAAACATGGGTCATTGACCCGTACGCGAGAGCGTTCACTGGTTCAGGTGAAGAAAACAGCAACTCGGATGTTGGCGTATTCCTTGACACGCTCGACATTATCAAAGACCGAGCCGGTGTCCAAAACTTGATCATGCCAGCTCACACAGGAAGAGCCCAGGAACAAGGCATCGACCGAGCTCGTGGAGCAACCAGGTTAGACGACTGGGCGGATGTTCGCTGGTTACTAAACAAAAACGAGTCAGGTGAACGATTCTTTAGCGCCACAGGTCGAGACGTGGAAGTCGCCGAGCAGCTCTTAACATGGTCAGAAGCGGACAGGTCACTACGAATCGAAAGATCCATTGGCAAACACGACCGAACCAAAGAACGCGTCATGGAGGCTCTCATTGACTATGTCAAAGCGAATCAAGGATGCATGACTAAAGACATTGACACAAATGTTAAAGGACACTCAAGTGATCTTAGAAAAGCAAAAGAAGACGCCATTGGGCAAGGCCTGATCCGTGTCGAAAGCGATGGAACGAGCAAAAAATGGTTCACAACCTCGGTACAGAAATGGCAAGCCAATGCGCTATTTGCTTAACCAAAACGATTGCCGACCATTGCCGACCAATAGCCGACCAAAACTTTTGGTCATTAATTGGCCCCCCTATATAGGGGGCAATGAATGACAAGCAATAAACGAAAAGAACAACCACCAACATGCAACAAATGCAAGAGTGCGATCTGGAAAATCCAGGTAAGCGGCGTGGAACGAAAACTGTCCACCGTGAACCTAGATCTAGCCGGTGAACTACGAGCGAAACTAGCACAACAGCAAACGTTCAAAATCAAAAAAGTAAACGGTAAACTAGAAGCCCAGTATCGAGACTTATACAACATTCGAGGAGGAAGAAAACCAGGCGACATCATTGTCACCACCCACGAGTGCGGTCAAGACCATGCAATGACCCATCCTGACTATGGAACAAAAATCACTTACCAAATACCAGAGGAGCCACAATTCTAATGAGATGCGCAACATGTCACAAACCCGTGAAAAAAGAAACAACAACCATCATTTGTCCACGATGCGAAAATAGATTAAAACAAAATCTACAAGACTTGATTCAATTACACAAAGAAGCACACTACTGTTTGCAACCACAAAAAGGATCCAGCGGATCAAACAGTGGAGAACCAACAAGCGGTGTTAATTTACACGCTCTAGACTTTGTGGCAGGTAACAGGATCTTCAACATTCTCCACGAATGGGAAAAACTCATTCGCCATGAACGCAAACTAACACTACCAGCATTCTTGCCAAAATACGCTAGCATTGAAGACGAGATCAAGGCAACGGTTTACTTTCACGTGACACACTTAGATTGGTCAATACAACAAGAATGGGTTAATGATTACATGCTAGAAATCAATGAGCTGCATTCATTTGGTATGACCGCAGCTAGGCGCTTTCTTGATCCAGTGAAACGAATACCGTGCCCAACTGATGTTGATGATAAACTTTGCAATGGTTTTATCGCTGTTAAAGGCAATGATGTTCTTGAAACTGTTTTGTGTAATCGTTGTGGAACAACTTGGACAGCTGCGCGATTGATAGCTGTTGCAATGTCTGACCCGCGGTTAGAGATCTGGCTTGACGCTGAAGCGATTAGTCATTGGGTTGGTCTTGGTGAGCGTCAAGTGTTGCGTATTGTTGCAAAGAATGATGTACCGAAAAAAGGTGCATTGATCGAGTTACAATCATTCATGAGAGTACGAGATAAGTAGGCAAAAAAATGACAGTCGCGTGTGATAGAATCGAACTATCGTTTTAGCCTGCCCAAATTAGTGGAGCATCATGGCTAGCATTCAAGTTGTTGAGTCCGATTCAATTGAAGACATTGATGAGGCTCTTACACATGTTTGTGTTGCATTAAAGTCATGTGTGAATCGTGATCTGTTCTTATCGATTGCTGATGATCTTCTCGATGAACGGTTAAACAAGTCATGCGCATCATAGTTAGCATTGAAGATCTAATGATTGAGGTTGATGATGAGCAACCACATCCAACTCTTGAAGGTATTGAATCAGTGTTAAAGCGTGTAGTTGATGCAGCTATGGATTTGTATGACAACACACATGAATCAATTGCGTTTGTATCCGATACGAATGATGATGAAGTAGATGAGTAGTCATCATGAGTTTGTATCCTTGTTTGTCGTGTGGCGTGCCATCATCAGGTTCTCGCTGCGCTAACTGTCAACCTAAAGATCTTCGTGGTTCACGATCAGAGCGTGGCTATGATTCTGCTTGGCGACGGTTAAGACTTAAGATCTTAGATCGCGATAATTGGATTTGTTATCTATGTAACAAGGCGCTGATTGGATCCGATGCCACTGTTGACCACATCATAGCGAAGTCTGTTGCTCCAGATCGTAGATTGGATCCAACTAACCTCGCAGCGTGTTGCCGTGTATGCAATTCGCGCAAACATAACAAATAAAACACATTTCCGTTTTTTCTATTTCAATCACCGACACCCGAGTCCCAAGCCGGGACACACACGCTCACAATTTTCAGTTTCCAAAAACTAAGGGGTTTTTGATTATGGCTCGTCAGCCTCGCCCAGCGGAACTCAAACGCGCGACAGGTCGGTCACCTGGTCGGGACTCTGGTGGAAGAAAACTTCCTGAGCTTGCTCAGGTTACACCGTTGCCGATGGCGACAAAGATTCCGGATGCACCAATTGATCTTGGTGTTGAAGGTAAAAAGGTTTGGCAGGGTTGTTGGTCGCTTGCGATCACATGGCTTTCACCTGATTCAGATCTTGAAGCGATTACAAACGCAGCTCGGTTAGCGGATGATCTTGCTGCGGCTCGTAATAAGTTTCACGCGACTCTCGATAATGCCGATGGTCGTTTGCTTTCTATTTTGTCCAAGTCCTTTGCCGATGCTCTCGCGAGTCTCGGCTTGGATCCTGTTTCGCGATCTCGCCTAGGGGTAGCCGAAGTGAAACGAGTGAGTGCTCTTGACCAACTTATCCAACAGCGCCAAGCCAAAGGCAAGTAAGAACGATCCTCGATGGTTGACTAATGTTCCGGCTGTAGATCTTAAACGCAGTCGCGGTGATGATGTGGTTGCTTTCGCCGAGGCGCTTTGTAAAATCACAAAGGATTCGATCGCGGGTAGTTCTGGCGAGCCAATGATTTTTAGACCGTGGCAGAAAGATCTTACAAAAAGATTGTTCGCGGTTAAAGCTGATGGGACTCTTCGTCATCGCACAGCGTTGATTGGTCTTCCTCGTAAGAACGGCAAGTCTGCTTGGCTTTCAGCGATCGCTCTTGAGCACATTGTTTTTGGTCCATCCGGTGGTGAGATTTATTCTTGCGCAGCTGATCGTGCGCAGGCTAAAATCGTTTTTGACACGGTTAAAGAGATGATCCGGTTGCAACCTGATCTTTCAGATTTTTTGCAAGTGTATCGCGACACGGTTTACAACCCAAAAACTGGTACAACGTATCGTGCGCTTTCAGCTGAAGCGTTTACTAAAGAAGGTTTGTCGCCAACCCTTGTTGCGTTTGACGAGGTTCATGCTCAGCCTTCTCGTGAGCTTTGGGATGTTATGCAGCTTGCGGCTGGTGCTCGTAAGGAACCAATGATGATTGGTATCACTACAGCTGGTGTGCGCATGGATTCATCTGGTCAAGAGTCTTTGTGTTTTGGTTTGTACGAGTATGGCAAACGTGTTGCATCCGGTGAGATCAATGATCCATCGTTTTTCATGTCGTGGTGGGAAGCACCTGAGGATTCTGATCATCGTGATGTTGCAACATGGAAAGCTGCGAACCCTGGTTTTGATGACATTGTTTCAAAGGAAGATTTTGAAGCGGTTATCCAGCGAACGCCCGAGGTTGAGTTTAGAACTAAGCGCTGTAATCAATGGGTTGCAACATCTGATACTTGGCTTCCAGCTGGTTCATGGGATTCTGTCGTTGATAAAGCAAAGATCATTGAACCTGGTTCGGACATTGTGCTTGCGTTTGATGGCTCCTTTAACGGTGACTGCACCGCGATTGTTGCTGCAACAACCGATGAGAATCCTCATCTTTTTGTTTGGGATTGCTGGGAGAAACCACATAACGCTGACGCTGATTGGCAAGTTCCGATTATGGATGTTGAGCAGTCGATTCGTAATGCTTGTGAAATGTTTAACGTTCGTGAGATTGCTTGTGACCCGTATCGTTGGGCGAGAACGTTTCAAGTTCTTGAGGATGAAGGTTTGCCGATTGTTTTGTTCCCACAGTCTGCTTCGCGTATGACGCCAGCGACTCAAAGGTTTTTTGAATCGGTAATGAATGATTCAATGACGCATGACGGTGATTCTCGTTTGTCTCGTCACATTGCTAACGCGACTTTGAAACAGGATGCACGTGGTTACAGATTGGCAAAGGAATCAAGGTATTCAAGTAGACGAATCGATCTAGCTGTTGCTGCGGTTATGGCGGTTGAACGTGCTGCGTTTTATTCGCTGCAAGGTGCAGTTACTAGAATGATTTCTGATCCTTGGAGCATGGATTTAGGGGAGACAAATGCGTAAGTTTTTTGATCGTGCAATCGTTACTGCGATTGTCGAAATTGCAGGGGCGTTTTCAATCATCGTTGGTGTTGGCAGATTATTCGGTTTGTCGGTGTCTCTTATTTTGGGCGGAGTCTTTGCAATGATTTTTGCTTTCTTGGCGGATAGGTCATGAGTATTCTGCGCCGCGGTGTTGGCGATGTTTCAGGGCGTTACCCGCAATTCAATAACTATGTTGCACCGCTTTCACAGTTGTATGGTCAAACCACGATCACGTCTTCAGCTGGTGAACGCATCGATGAGTGGACTGCACTTGGTGTTTCATCCGTGCTTTCCGCTGTTTCTTTGCTAGCTGATTCTGTTGCATCGCTTCCGCTTCGTGGTTACGAGATTGATCCAGCTGGTAATCGCAAGTCTGTTCCTGTTCCGCAGCTTATTGCTGATCCTGATCCTGCATCTGGTACTAATTCGTTTGAGTTTGTTCACACGGTTATGGCTTCACTAGTGTTGCACGGTAACGCGTACATTCACATTGATCGTGACAAGTCTGGTACACCGATTGGTTTAGTTCCTTTGCATCCGTATCAGATGCAAGTGCTTCCAACAGGTGATCAGATTTCGCGTCGCTATTTGCATCTCGGTAATGAGATGGATGCTGAAAATGTTTTACACATTCGCACGTTCACTCCACCGCAATCATTGGTTGGTGTTTCGCCTTTGATCCAGTCACGCAACCTTGTCGGGTTATCGCTTGCAATGGATCGCCATTTGTCACAGTTTTACGGTGAGGGTGCAACGCCTTCAGGTGTTTTGGAAACCGATGGCAAGTTGACATTGGATCAGGCTCGTGTTATTCAAGGAACATGGGAATCAACTCATCGTCGTCATCGTCGCCCAGCTGTGATGAGTGATGGTCTAAAGTTCAAACCAATTACAACATCAGCTGCTGATGCGCAAATGATTGAATCACGTGAACAGTTGATTCGTGACATTGCACGAATTTATCGAATTCCTTCACACTTAATTGGTGCGATTGGTGATAACCAGACTTACCAAAATGTTGAACAAGCATCATTGAATTTCTTGATCTTCACGATCACGCCTTGGCTTCGTCGTCTTGAGATTGCATTCTCAAAGATACTTGCACCAAATGTTGATGTTGTTTTTGACACCTCTGTCTTGTTACGCACCGATGCTTTAACTCGTGCTCGTGTAAGTCAAATGCAAATTGCAATGGGCGCACTCACACCAAATGAGGCTCGTCAAACAGAAGGCTATGAACCCTATGTTGGCGGTGACGATTTCCATCAAGCATTACCTGGTCAAACAACAACTGATTCACCAGCAACTGGCACTGATACTGATAAATCTGTTCCAGTCATGGGAGTGCTTAGTTAATGTCTCAAACTTTTCGTGTACCAAAAATTGTTCAAACAGAACGAGGCATTGATGTTGACTCGATAGAGTTAGTTGATGTTGTAGCAATAAGCAAAGCAACAGGGGTTGAAGGCCGAGCATGGGCTTCAAAGATTCTCGACAAGTTATCTGCCCGCGTGGCTTTATTGGAAGGCGAAAGCATGGAATCTCTCGACATGGAAGAAACCGAAACAGTTTCGGACTTGCCCGAGGAATTAACAGAACTTCTTGGAACTGCTGTTCAATTTTATTTCCGTGCGCATGGCGCACATTGGAATGTTAAAGGTGCAGACTTTAGTGAGTACCATAAATTGTTTCAAAAGATTTATGAAACAGCTTATGAACTCGTTGATCCTATTGCAGAGAACTTGCGCAAGATCGGTGTTGTTGCACCTTCAACTTTGGCCGAGTTTGCTGCGCTTGGTTACTTACAGGATTCAAAGCCTGGTCAAGACCCAATGGAACTTGCTAGAGATCTTTTAGATGCAAATAATGTTTTCTTGGATCAACTAGCTGACGTGTTTGATTGTGCAACAAGTTACAATCAACAAGGCATTGCAAACTTTATTGCTGGCGCAATTGATAATCAACAGTTTTACAAATGGCAGTTAACCGCTTCGCTTGGTGAAGAAGTTAATGAACCTTCACCTGATCCAGTTGATGCTCAAGGCATTGACGAGGATGATGATGCTGAACCGGTAATGCAAATGAACTCTGCAGATCTTGATTTTGAACCTGTTGAAACAATTGAACCACGCGATGAGGATGTTGAAATGGAATCACGTAAATCAAAAATGGCTTTAGCTGAACGAGTAACAATGGACTGTGAGGTTCGTTCACTTTCTACCGATTCGACTTCTCTGCGAATTGGTGGTTATGCTGCACAGTTTAACAAGGAAGCAACAGGTTTATCGTTTCGTGAAGTGATTGCGCCAGGCGCTTTCACTCGCACACTTGATTCAGATGAACCAGTGTTCCTGCTTGTTAATCATGACACGGATAGTTTGCCTCTTGCTTCAACACAATCAGGCACAATGTCATTGCGTCAAGATAAAACAGGTTTATGGATGGAAGCAGATCTAGATCCAAATAATCCTCGCGCACAGGAACTTGCCTCAGCTGTTTCACGTGGTGATGTTTCTAAAATGTCTTTCGCTTTCACTGTTGCGCCTGATGGTGACACTCGCAATGATGGTCTTCGTACTTTGCAAGATCTAAACTTGTTCGAAGTTTCTGTTGTTACTTGGCCAGCTTATGATGCAACAACTATTGGAATGCGCACCGCTTCAGCTGAAGACGCTGAACAGGAAGCACTCGAGTTACGTAAACGAATGCTTGAGTTAAAACAAAAGTTTAGCAATTCAAAGAATCGCTAACACATAGATTTCCCCCGGCACTTTGGTCCCGGCGGATTGCAACACAACAAACAACTATTCTCAAAAGGAGAAACGCAAATGTCATTACTTGACAATCTACGCGAAGCGCGCAGCACCGCTGCAGCTGACGCGGAGGCGTTGCTTGCTGGCGAAGCGTCCACCGAAACATTGGACGCCGTCGAAGCACGTCAGGCAGAGATCAAAGATCTTGATGCCAAAATTGAAAGCGCTGAAGCGCTTGAAGCTCGCACCGCTTCTATTAAAGAAGCACGCGCAGCTGAAGGTGTTAAGGCTTTTGGTTCTGCTGTTGTAACTCGCGAAGCCATGACGTACGATAAGGGTTCAGATAACTCTTTCGTTCGCGACATGATCAATGCACAGCTTCGCAATGATTCAACTTCATGGGAACGCTTGCATCGTCATCAGCAAGAAGTTGCTGTTGAAACACGCGACATTAACCGTACGGATACAAGCGGTGGCGATTTTGTTCCGCCTTTGTACCTAATCAATGAGTACGCGGAATTTGCTCGTGCTGCTCGTGTAACCGCTGATCTTGTAACAAAGATGGCGCTACCTGCTGGAACTGATTCAATCAACATTCCTGCGATCACAACCGGTACACGTGTTGGTTTCCAGTCAGCTGATAACTCAAGCACAATGGCGCCAACAACACCACGCGATTTGGTTACTTCAACCATCACCGCACCTGTTCAGACGATCAGTGGTTACGAGAACGTTTCGATCCAGCTTGTTGAACAGTCACCAATTGCTGGCGGTCTTGATCGTCTTGTATTTGGTGATCTTATGGCTGATTACGCGTTGCAGCTAAACACCGCTGTTGTTGGTACCGGTGACGGAACTTCTGGCACGCTTAAAGGTTTTGTTACCTCAGCTGCTGCGGGTCTTCCTGTTACTTGGACTGAAGCAACTCCATCTGCACCGAACGGCCTTGCCGCGATCACGAAAGCAATTTCGCAGGTTGTCACAAACCGTTACAAAGCTGTTGAAGCAATTGTTATGCATCCGAGCACTTGGTATTGGTTCGCTTCACAAGTTGATGGTTCAAGCCGTCCACTAATTGTTCCTACCGCTAATGGTCCATTCAATGCTTCAGGTATTACTACAAGCCCTGGTGCACCTGCTGGTCTTGTTGGTTCAATTTACGGTGTTCCTGTTTACGTTGATGCAACTATGACCAAGACTTACGGCGCTGGAACAAACCAGTCACCGATTCTTCTTGGCAAGTTCTCTGATTCTTACTTGTTCGAATCAGGTGTTAAGACTCGCGTACTTCCAGATGTTCTGTCAGCGAACCTAACCGTTCGTTTCCAGGTTTACGGTTACGCTGCTCTTGCACATCGCTTTGCAAAGAACGCTGCCTTGATCTCTGGCACTGGCACCGTCGCTCCATCAGGTTACTAAACCAAATCATTGTGATGACTCTCACCGGTCAACTTTATCCGGTGAGAGTCATCACACTTTTAAGATCTTAAAGGGGAAAATAAAAATGTCAAAAATGAAATCTTTACTTCTCGATGCTATGATTGCGATTGAGAAAGTGCTTGAAGCTGGCGGCACAATTGAACAAGTTTTAGAAATGCATGAAGCTGTTTCAGACATTCGTGTGAATGAACGTGAAACTCGATTATCTCGTCGATAAAATTATTCAAAACTGTAGTTCATAAAATCTAATCTCTCGGGGGCAATGAACACCCCTGCCATTGTCCCCGAGTCTTTTTAAGGAGTGTTGATGTCGACCAATTACCCTGGCGCATTGGATTCATTCGTGAACCCAACTGCAACTGACACGCTTGACAGCGCAACTGTTCCACATGCTGCCCAGCATGACAACATCAATGATGCAATGTCGGCTGTTCAGGTCACGCTTGGTGTGAATCCGCAGGGCGGTTCGGCGACTGTTGTTGCTCGATTGACTGCTCTTGATTCAACTGTTGCTGGCAAGGCTGCTACTAATCAAACAATGTATGTCGGCACGACTGCTCTAGCAATCAACCGTTCGTCAGCTTCTCAGACTTTGACTGGCGTGAGCATCGATGGCAATGCTGCGACTGTCACCAATGGTGTTACAACTGCAACAACATCGCTTCCGAATGTGACTTCAGTTAACAGCACAACAATTCCAGCATCAGCAACTTTGGTCACAACTGCAACAACTTCACTTCCTAATGTGACATCGGTCAACAGCACAACAATTCCAGCATCAGCAACTTTGTTGACTTCGGCCAGCACAAGTTCGGCATTGACTTCTTTTGGTTCGAATCCTGCATTGTCTGGCACGCCTACTGCGCCGACTGCTTCAGTTGATACAAACACAACTCAGGTTGCTTCAACCGCGTTTGTTCTTGGTCAGGCTGCCTCGGCAACACCGGCTAACAATGGAACTGCTGCGGTTGGAACTTCGACCAGGTACGCTCGCGCGGATCATGTGCATAACAGTGATGCGACTAAAGCCAATTTGTCGGGTGCAACTTTCACTGGTGCGGTTGCGGTTAGTTCAGGCAACTTGTCGCAGACTGGTTCTGGTCAGGTTCTTGTTCAATCAACTTCGACTTCAGCTGTGCCGATGGTTGTGAAGCCTGCTGGTTCGTTGACCATTACTGGTTTGACTGCAACTCACACTGGCGGTGCTGGTGTTACCTTTGACACTGTTAGCGGTTTCAGTTCGACTGTCGGTTTGGTTGCTGGTCAGTCTGTTGTGTTGTCTGGGTTCTCGGATTCAAACTTCAACGGAACGACAACAATCACTGTGGTTTCTGCAACAACTATCCGAGTCACTTCTTTGCAGGGTACGAATGGCACTGGCACTGGTGGTCAGATTGTTGTGACTGCTACTCAGCAGAACTTGCAAGAATGGCAATACAACGGTGGAACTGCGGTTGCTTCGGTTGGTGCTTCGGGCATTGTTACTGCTGCAAGTTTTTCAGGCAGTGGCGCATCTTTAACTTCTTTGCCTGGTGCCAACTTGACCGACAACAGTGTGACTGCGGCAAAACTTGCAACCAACGCACTTGCACCTTCGTTGTGGTATTCACCCAGTAACAATGTCAGTGTAAACAGTGGAAGCAATTTATCAGCTTTAACTGGTTATGATCCGTTTGGATTATCAAATGGAGTAACAGTTGGCAACAGCAAAACCTATTATGTTGATTACTTACTTAGTGGCACTATCAGCAACACAACAGCAGCGAGTGCTAGTTTGCGTTTGACTATTGCTGGCGATGCAGTATCAAACTTTAATTTTATTACGCATCAAGCAGGTTTCATTGGATCATCAAGCAGCGGTAACTGGTTAAGCACTAACGATTTCGGAGCATTCATAAATGGCACAACCGCTAACTGGCAAATTGGCGGAACTATTGCTGGCTCAGCCACTGCCCAGGTATTCCAACTAAGAATCTCGGGTATTTTGCGTACAGCTGCAAGTGGTTTATACTTCCAACCGAAATTGAGTCTTAGTGCGGTCAATGGTACAACCATGACAATCAACCGAGAGTCTTATGGTTCTTTAGTTGAGTTAGGTTCATCAAGCACAACATCACTAGGAACTTGGGGCTAATGTCGGTTTGTCGTTCGGGTTGCCCGACTCAAGATCATGAGTCTTATGGCGATTGCCTACAGTCAGCCAACATAGCAATAGATAAAACATCTCTAAGGAGTTAAACATGGCATGTCGAACAGGTTGTCCAACACAAGACCATGCGTCTTGGGGTGATTGCTTACGTGCATCTAACCTACAACTCAATGCAGGTGATGCTGCCGCTAACAAAGTGATGCCAGCAAAGAAGTGGAACGGCGAACTTGATGCTTATTCTTCTGCTAGAGCGCAAGGTATCCAACCTGCTGGTACTCAACGTCATCAGATCGAAGCAGCTTTGAAAGCTAGTGAAACTATTGGTCGGGCATACGATGCAGGGACTATGCCACCGGCACAAAAACTTACTAAGGCACACGGCCAAGTAATGACGGAAGTAGGTATCTAATGGCGGTCAAGAAAATGACACCAGCCCAGATGAAAGCTGATAAGAAGCAGGATGTGAAAACCACTAAAGGTTTGTCCCCTGCACAGAAAGCTAAGTTTGCTAAAGCAGATAAGGCTATGGATGTTAAGGGTCTTACTCGGAAGCAGGACACGAAGGCTGACAAGAAACTGGTTGCAAAGATTAAAAAGGGTCGCTAGTTATGGCTACTGCTAAAGATCCTCGTCTGGCTCGTGCCGGTGTATCTGGTTACAACAAACCAAAGCGTACTCCTAATCATCCAACTAAGTCGCATGTTGTTGTGGCTAAAGAGGGTGACAAGGTTAAGACTATTCATTTTGGTCAACAGGGTGTTCAGGGTTCCCCTGATGGTTCTAAACGTAATGAAGCGTTCAAGGCTCGTCATGCTGCGAACATTGCCAAGGGCAAAATGTCTGCGGCTTATTGGGCAAATAAGGTGAAATGGTAATGGCTAAAGGTATGGGCTTCAAGGCCGCACAAAAATCAATCGCTAAGAAGCAGGGTATTCCTATGAAGAACGCTGGAGCAATTCTTGCTGCTGGTGCTCGCAAGGCTAGTCCTGCTGCTGTTAAAGCGAATCCGAATCTCAAAAAAGTATCTGGCGTTAAAGCCAAGAAAGGTAAGTAACTATGTGTGTTGAATGTGGATGTAACAAGATCCGTATTGGTTCAACCAATAACGATAACAAGACTGGCAAGCCAGACCTACCCGGTGGTGGCTACTCAGGTGTTGGTGGACGACCAATGCCAAAAGGTAAGTAACAAAACTTCTATTTAAGGTGGGTACATTATGGCGTACATTCCAGGTAAAACACTTCAGTATCACATGAACCGTTTAGCAGGAACGTTAAACAGTTACGATGTACCCACTTTAGATGCACAGGGTGCCGCTAACGTTTATGCAGGCACTACAGGCTTAGCTATTGTTGGTGCATTAAATACTAAAGCTGGTTTTACAAACCGCACACAATACCTTGAACTCCAAGGTGTATTAAATTATCTCGCCGGCACTTCAGGACTTGGCGAGAATGAAGCATCAGCGAGGATTGCATGACAACTTTTGCACAATTAACTGACGAAGTTATTATCAACCTCGCAGGTTATACACAACGCCAAGATCAGGCAACGTACCTGCTCAATGCTGTAACCGATACCCCTGCATCAGGTAGTTACTCCACTGCGGATCCTTACTACCAGATCAAAGTTCAAGATGGTACAACATTGTCTCGCGGTATGGTCGAGATTGATGATGAACTTATTTGGATTGACAACTTTGATCAAACCAACAACATTGGCTATGTTTCACCTAATGGTCGTGGCTATCGTGGCACCACTGTAGCGTTACATTCTGTTGGCGCTAGGGTAACTATTAATCCTTCGTTCCCTCGTGGTGTTGTAGAGAAAAACATTAACAGTGCCATCAATGCTGTGTACCCTGATTTGTTTGGTGTTTACTACACCACGTTCCCGTTTGTGGCAGCTCGTAACACTTATCCACTTCCTGCGGAAGCATTGAATGTGTTGGCTGTTTCTTGGCAAACCATTGGTCCTTCTAAGGAATGGTTGCCAATCCGTAAATGGCGTATAGATAAGACTGCAAACATTGCTGCGTTTAGCACTTCCAAGTCTGTGTCGATCTATGATGGCATTGTTCCTGGTCGTACTGTGCAAGTTGTTTACACTAAGAAGCCTACGGAATTATTGTTACCGTCTGATGATTTTACTGATTCTGGTTTGTCTGATTCGGAACGTGAAGTCATTATTCTTGGTGCTGCTTGGCGTACTGCCGCATACTTGGATGCTCCTCGTGTTACTGCTATGTCTGTGGAAGCTGATGCGCTTGACCAGTCTAACCCTTCGGGTGCTGGTACTCAAGTTTCTCGTTATTTGTTTGCTCAGTACCAGAACCGTTTACAGACTGCTATTCGCCGTCAAGAAGAACTTTACCCATCTCGCGTTCACTACACCCGATAAGGAACTATTATGGCCGTTGCTCGTTACTATGCTTCTAATGCTGTTGATACTACTCTTAGTGCTGGTATTAGTTCAGCAGATTTAACTATGACTGTTGGATCTGTTTCAGGTTTTCCTGGTTCGTATCCTTACACTTTAGCTATTGACTATGACACTTCTAGTGAGGAATTGGTTGATGTTACTTATGCTTCGGGTACTACATTAACTATTACTCGTGCGGTTGATAGTACTACTGCTGTTTCTCATGCTAGTGCTGCTCCTGTTAAACATGTTATTTCTGGTCGTGATTTGCGTGAAACGCAGGAACATTACAATGCTACTGGTCGTTACAGTGTCACTAATGGTACTACTACTGAGTATTTTAATTTGCATGGCATTGGTCTTAATGAGGGTAATGTTGTTGGCACAGACAAGACACAGACTTTAACTGCTAAGACTTTAACTAGCCCAACGATCAATGGTGCAACTCTAGGCGGTACCACAACTAATAGTGGAACCATTACTGGTGGAACTATTGTTGCTAGCTCTGTTTCTGCTTCTGGTCTTACCGGTTCAACATTAGCATCAGGTGTTACTGCTTCTTCATTAACTTCATTTGGTTCTGGCGCAACCATCAATAGTGCAACGCTAGATGCTGCTTCGACTATTGGTGGTGTGTCTGGTACAACTATTGCTGCTGACCATGCCGCTTGGTCAACTTACACTCCGACACTTGGCGGAACTGGATGGTCATGGTCGGGTACTGCAACTGGTCGTTACAAACAAATTGGCAAAACTGTTTTCTTTAATTTGAATTATTTAAGTTCTGCAACATTGACTGCTGGCACAGGAGCATTAACTTTCACATTGCCAGTAACACCTTTGAGTGGTGGAACTGGTGGTTTGGTTAATGGAACTATCACGGTTGGAATTAATACTAGTTACAACATTCAAGCTTCTATAGTTCCAAACTCAACAACATTAAGTGTTTATACTCCAGGGGCTAACACTACTGCTAATCAGGGTTTACTTTTGCAGGCTCTAACCTCTAGTTTAACTTTCTTAAACAGCGGAAGTTCAGGCAACCGTTCACTTTTACTTAGTGGATTTTACGAGGTAGCGTAATGGCAACGGAATCAATTACAGATGGTGTGATTGATCCGATTGGTTTACCCGCATCGGTCAACGCATCCTACAGAAACAGTAAACAAGTTTACGATGTGGCAATCGGTGGAGAACCATACTTCATTGCAGCTTCAAACAAATACCCTTACCGCAGGATCACTGCACCATACAAACGTGAACAGATCGACTTAACACAGTCACCTGGTGAGCAGACTTTGCAGGGCTGGTGGCTTCGTTCGCAAAACAGTTTTCATCTTGGTGCAGGTATAAAATTTGAGGAACCCTTGCAGGGTCAGGATGTTATTTATCGTTTTAATAAGTCTGTTGGTTTGGATCCTTGGACTCCAGGTCAAGTATCTTTACTCCCTGATGTAACTAACATTGCTGCTGTTTCGGGTAATGCCCTTATGGTTGGCGGTATTGATGCCAATAATGTTGATGTTGTTGTTTATTCTGATGGTTCTAGTTTGTATCGAGTTACTTCTGCCGGTACTAAGACTACGCTGACTTGGGGTGGTTCTGGCACTATTCTTGCTTTAGCTACCGATGGTGTTAACTATTATGTTGCTAATGCCACAGGCATTTACAAGGGTCCGTTAACGGGCGCATCTAATGGTGCATCTATCTTCACTCACCCAACATCTGTTGGCACTGTAACTAGTGTTGCAATGGCTTGGGTGAAGCAACGTCTTATTGCTGGCGTTAACAATTATGTTTTCCAAATTGTTCCTATAGTAACGCACACTATTACTGCTACCGAAATTGTTAACAATGTGGCTACTGCCACCATCACTCCAGCAAATAACTTCCGTGTTGGTGATCCGATAACTGTTTCAGGTGTTGGGACAACTGCAGCAGCATACAACGGTACTTGGGTAGTTTCCGCTGTGCCTACTGCAAATAGTGTTTCTTGGTCACATGCCCACGCAGACCAAGATTACAACACAAATACTGGTTCACTTGTTTTAACAAATAACAACAGTAACCCTATCTATGTTGATCCAACTACAACATGGAAATTTACTAGCATTACCGAAGGCCCAACTGCTATCTACCTTTCAGGTTACAGCGGTATCACTTCAAACATTTTGAAACTAACACTAGATACCAGTGGTGCAGTACCAGCATTAACATCTGCTGATCCTGCCGCTGATTTCCCTAACGATGAACATGTGCTATCTATCGGTGTATACCTTGGTGCGTTCATGGTCATTGGAACTAACTACGGTATCCGTATAGGTAAAATTGATAGCAGTGTTTATGGTAAAGGTTACATAACTTATGGTCCATTGACTTACAAGAAACCTACACCGGATGACACTGTTCAAAACTTTGCTTTCGTTGACAGGTTTGCTTACGCAACAGTAACTAACGACATTGATAGCAAGAGTGGGCTACTGCGGATTGATTTGTCTGCACAAGTTTCTGATGGAAAGTTTGCTTGGACTTACGATCTTAACTCTACCGCTACCGGTAACTGTCAAGCTGTTGCATTGATTGGTGCAACAGGTCGTATGGCGTTCACAGTTAACGGTAATGCTTTGTATTTTCAACATGCCACTAACTTAGTGTCGTCAGGATACTTAGATACTGGTGCAGTACGTTACAACACTCTAGAGAACAAACACTTCAAACGAATCAATGTTCGCCTACTATCACCTGTTCAAGGTTCTGTTGGCATTGCTAGTATCCAAAAATCTGGCGCAGTAACAAACATTATCACTGTCACAAACGATGCTATGGCAGACCAAGACATTGGTACACAAATTTCTTCCGCAGGTTTAGACCAGTTAGCTTTCCGCTTTACCCTAAACCGAGCCAGTAGCGATGCCACCAAAGGTCCAACGTTCCAGGCATACCAGTTAAAATCTTTGATTGCTATGCCACGTTACCGTGTGCTTGAAATACCTGTAATGAATTATGACTTTGAAGCAGACCGTTACAACATTGCTACCGGTTACGAAGGTCGGGCTTGGGATCGACTACAAGCTTTGGAAGCCATTGAAGGTACAGGCGATACGATCACTTTCCAGGACTTCACTTCTGGTGAGCAGGTCCAGTGCCTTATTGAGCAGATCAGTTTTGAACGTATGAGTTCACCTGACCGCAGGTTCAAAGGTTATGGTGGTGTCGTTTATGTTCAGGTGAGAACAGTATGACACTTAAAGAGTTTAATCTTTTTATGCCTGAAATTATTTTCATTGCTGGGCTTGTAGCTGCCGCTTGGGGTTCTTGGCGCAAGATTGAAAAACATCAAATTGATACTAGCGTAAGGGCGATACGCATGGAAGATAGATTGGATCGAATCGAGAAACAGTTTGGCCCTAATGGTGGGGGTATTCGCCAGGCAGTGAATGAGATTGCTGCAAAGTTAGACAAGATGGAAGCACGTCAAATCACTATCGGTGACAAGGTTGTGAAACTTGAAGGCGAGTTTGAGCAACACATGAAGGAGAGCGAATGAAAAAGTTTTTGCATTGGTTAGCTACTAGCCCTTTGGCTGAAGCTGCCAAGATTGGTCTTGGTGCTGGTTGTGCTTGGTTGTTGAACAATGTTACGAGTTTGAATTTACAAGCCGAATACCAAGCCCTTGTTGTGGCTGTGGTAACTATCATTATTGATGCACTTAACCCTCACGATTCCCGTTTTGGAAAGAAGAAGACTAATGTATCCAGTTAAAAATCCTAGGGTTACTTGCGAGTATGGTGTTAAAGGTCCTCAGTGGATGAGTGGCTGGCATCAGGGTGTTGACTTTGGTGATCCTATTGGCACACCGGTGTATGCGGTTGCTGATGGTGTGGTTACTTCTGTTGGCGCTCAAGGCCCTGCCTTGGGGAAGTTCTCTCCAACAATTAAACACAAGTTCCGTATCAAGACTTACTATTGCACTTATGCCCATGTTAAGAAGTCTTATGTTAAAGCTGGTGACATTGTGAAGATGGGCCAGCACATTGCCGACATTGGCATTGAAGGTAATGCTCATACTGGTTCGCATCTGCATTTTGAAGCACAACCTACCCCGTTTTGGCAGGTTGGTAAAGGTGTTGACCCTAAGTGGATCTTCCGCTACAGAGGCAAGTAACACCCCCTAAATGGCTCTGTAAGCCACTGTAAGCGATTTTGACCCCGTTCTGGTACTTTTGTACTAGGCGGGGTCTTTCGCTATTTGTGGGGGCTTTTTACGCAGTTTACGGTGCCTTGAAAATTAAATAAAATTACCTATATATAAGCGACCCTCTGGGTCGCCTAACTACCCGCCCTAATAGGCGGGCTATTTTTTTTGCCGTTTTTCTTTCTTGTATCTTTTTTGTCGCTCGCTATAGCTCGCAGTATAATTTCCACCTTCAAGGAATGTCAAATCCACATCACGGCGTTACGATTTGCACTGTGCGTTCACTGTGTGTATAGTCCTAGTTATGGTAGATGCAAAAAAAATAACAATAGGACACAGATCCTTCTCATCATTCACATCCTGGGTTAAGTGCGGTAAAGCATGGCAACTTGAACGGGAACTACACGTACCCACCGGTGCCGCATGGTACTTCGTTGGTGGATCCGCTTTCCATTTAGCCGTAGAGAAACTTCTGAAAGGGGAAGTGGATGTCAAAGCAACTAACGATTGAACAACTCTGGGCTGAATGTTTCAACCAAGCAATCGGAGACCAGCAAGAACGACACGGCACAAACCCTGTTGATTGGAAAGCTGGTGGGCGCAAAACTAAAGAGTGGCCAGACAAAGAGAATGGTGACTGGTGGTCCGCTAAAGGACCAGAGATGCTACACAACTTTGTACAAACATGGGCTGCATCAGGATTCCAAGTATGGGTAACGCCCGAAGGTATCCCCGCTATTGAACTTGAACTCAATGTTGACTTCGGTGATGTACGCATCAAAGCGTTTGTCGATCTTGTAGCAGTAACACCTGACGGTGAACTTGTGGTCATTGACTGGAAGTCTGGTGCGAACATGCCATCCAACTCTATGCAGTTAGGTTTGTATGCTTCCGCTATCGGTAAACAGTTTGGGATAACCCCATCAGGGGGCTACTATTACAATGCTCGTGCAGCGATCTTTGAACCAGCTGAAGGTATTGACCGTTGGACTTATCCACTGTTCACGGAACTGTTCCGCCAGTTTGAGTTCTCTGTACAGAACCGAATCTTTTTACCCAACATCAGTATGATGTGCAAGTCTTGCCTGGTAGTAGATTACTGCCATGCGAATGGTGGCGAGTTCGCTCACCTTGTAGATCCACTCTATGCAATAGGAAACCAGAAAGAAGGAAAGGAATAGCATGTCTGAAAAGAATTATGTTATCAATGTTAAGACGAAAGCGGGAACTATTTTTACTGTTCGCGCCGATAGTGCCGCCGAACTGAACGCCAATGTGCAGGATGTTGTAAACAATGCAACAAACCAGTACGTTGTAGCGTTGGAACAGTTGCTTACAGACAATGTTGCACCTGCAACACCTGAAGTAGTGATCCAAGCTGCGTTCCCTAACTCGACAGTAGTAACTACACCAGTAACTACAAGCGCACCAGCACCAGTGATTACATCAACACCAGCAAACATTCCGGTATCAAATCCACAGCCAGCACCAGATGGTCAAACCACTGGCGCACCAGTCTGCCGTCACGGTGCAATGTCTTGGGTTGCCCCAGCGAACAAACCTTGGAAGGGTTGGTTCTGTCCACAGCCGAAGGAAGCTACCGACAAGTGTTCTCCACAGTTCGTTAAAGGATAACCAATGACGGTACGCAGAGGAACTAAAGTACACCCTGCGGTTTTCCCACTCATACTCAAGCTCAAGGATCAGATAGGTTTCACTTATGACGACCTATCTGACCTGCTTGATGTGACCCCTAGCAGGGTACAGCAAATTGTTTTACAGGAACGCAGGAAGGTAGGAACTTACTATGTTGACGATAGCCCAGGCAGCTACACGAAACAAAAACAACGCACAGTTACTACCTGACTTGTTCCCAGCCCTCGCCCAGAACGGTGTTCGTTTTCGGCGGGGGCAAGTAACAATGATTGCAGGGCAACCGAACAGTGGTAAATCGTTACTAGCATTGTTTTATGCAGTGAAGTCTGGTGTGCCAACACTTTACATCAGTGCAGATACGGATGCTTACACCACTGCTATTCGTGCGGCGGCTGTCATTACCGGTAGCCAAGTCAATACTGTCGAGGAAGCTTTTACGAGTGGTGCAGGGTACGAGTTTTATGAAGATGAACTCAAAACTTTGAAACATTTACGGTTTGACTTTGACCCTAGCCCAACGCTTGACGACATACAGTTGTCGATCCAAGCGTATGGTGAAGCGTTCGGGGAATACCCACAGTTGCTAATCATTGACAACTTGTTAAACATTGCAGCATTGCACGATAATGAGTGGACTGGTATGCGGGACATTGCTAAAGCAATGCACCACATTGCTAGAGAAACAGATGCCGCAGTGTTCATGTTGCATCACACTACTGAAGCTGAGGGTAGACCAGAACTACCACCTAGCCGTAAGTCTATTCAGGGTAAGATTAGCCAGCTTCCAGAAATGATCCTCACAGTAGCGATGGATCATGATACTTCCGAGTATCGTATTGCTTGTGTGAAGAATAGGTTTGCTAAGAATAGCGCCGCAGGCACAGATTACACAGTGTTGTTTGCGGATGCTTCCCGAATGACACTTTACAATGATCGTCAGAGTGTCCATGTGGCACAGTATTGGAGCCAAGTATCGTGAGTAATCCGAATAAACGTAAAGGTTCAGCATACGAATCAGCAATCCTGAAATGGTTACGCGACAAAGGACTACTCGCAGAGAAACTAGCACTCGCAGGAACCCATGACGAAGGTGACATAGTTTGTTTCGTAGCAGGTAAACCTTATGTTCTAGAACTAAAGAACAGGGCAAAGCTTGAACTACCACAATTCTGGAAAGAAGCCACACTAGAAGCAGCTAACTATGCCAAAGCAAGAAACCTTAAAGAAGTACCGCCAGCGTATGTGATCGTCAAACGCCGTAACGCTGGTATTGAACAATCCTGGGTAATACAAACCCTAGAACAATGGATAGGTGAACCTAATGAATGACCAAGAATGGAACGAGCGAGCTGATTGGGTACAGTACGGTATCAAAAAGGGTTGGGTAACAGATAGTATTTGTGCCACCCACGATGGTACCTATGAGTATCTAACCGAAGAAGAAAAGCAACAGTTTGATGAAGGCGGAGACCCATGCGATTTGGTTCTGAAGCTACTTTAATGACAGACAAGCCTGATCTTGCTTTAGTCCTAGACCATTATGGTGCGATAGTACCTACACGTTCAGGATACATTTCGATACGGTGTGTCTTGCACAACGATACACAAGCAAGTGCAACAGTAAACATAGATAAACAGCGCTACCATTGTTTCGTCTGCCAATTCGATGGCGATGTATACGATGTAGTAGCCAACAAAGAGGGATTAGGGTTCAAGGATGCTATCGCAAGAGCAGAAGCTATTACTAACGGAAACCGCACACAGGTACGCAGGACAAATGGATCGTCAAACGGCATCCTACCTGCTAGGGCGGGGAATAACAAAGGAAGCCGCCGCTACGTTCCACCTAGGAACCGTTAGTGACCCTGCACCAGGACACGAACACGCTGCTGGTTGCTTGTCTATCCCTTACCGCACCCCTACCGGTGTTGTTGGGATCAAGTTTCGTAAAGTTGATGGTGGCAGTCCTAAGTATTTGTGGCCGACTGGCCAAAAGATAGGCATGTTCAATGTTGTCGATCTTCATGATAGTTCGGATGTTATTGCTATTTGTGAGGGCGAACTTGACTGCCTTGTTATGTCTGCACTAGTTGGTGTACCTGCGGTGGGGATTGCTGGTGTTACCCAATGGAAGCCCTGGTTCCAAAAAATGTTTGAAGGCTTTGAACGTATTGTTGTCTTTGCAGATAACGACCTTAAGGAAGATGGCAGGAATCCAGGAATGGAACTTGCCAAACGAATCAAAGAAGATTTGGATAAAGCGGTTGTTGTTAGGTTACCAGAAAACAAGGATGTGAATCAGGTGTTTCAGGATGGTGGCGCAGATTGGTTACGAGAAAGAGCATTGGCATGAGCAGTAAAGACATTTTAGGCGGCATACTATTTGTTGTTGCTGGAACATTCACAGTAATGATCTTAATGACCATTGGTTTCTTGTGGTGGGACCACTTCAAGCAAAGGAAAGATAAGTGACCATTATTGTAGCCATCGCAGATGGCAGCAAAGTTTACATGGGATCCGATAGTGGTTCCACAGACAAAGACTTTATTGCAGCTTCGCTGACCCCAAAAGTTAGGGTTAATAATGACTACATTATTGGTTACGCTGGCAGTCGTGGCACAGGGCAACTCCTGCACTATTTAGATTACCCTAAACCGCCTGTGGATAACCTTGAACAGTTCATGCGGTTCAACTTCATTCGGGTAGTCAAGCAAGCCTGCGATGAACTAGGCACCGACACCACAGACACGGACAAAGCTAGTGCAGACTTCTTAGTTGGTGTTAATGGCAGAGTGTTTGAGATTAGCACCCAGGATTGGTCTGTTGCTGAGTATGGTGAGATCGCTACGGGTTCAGGGTATCAGTATGCCTTGGGGTCTTTGTTTGTTACCCGTTCTTTGGCACCCCGTAAGAGGGTGCGGTTGGCTGTTGAATCGGCAATCCACTATTCGACTACTTGTTCAGGTCCGGCAGAAGTGAGTTGGGTATGATCAACAGTGGGTTATTTACTTCTAATGATGATACTTGGACAACGCCAAGAAATTTTTTTGACAAATATGATGCTATCTATAAGTTTGGTTTAGATGCCGCAGCTTTGAAAACATCTGCACTTTGTGCAAAATACTTTGGACCAGACCATGAAAACCCTGAATACAGGGATGCCCTTACCACTGATTGGGCTGAAGTTGCTGAAGGTTCGCCAGTGTGGTTGAACCCACCGTATGGCAGAAACATTAAGGGTTTCGTAGCAAAAGCTGACCTTGAGTCTAAACGGGGGGGGGTGACAGTGGTTTGCCTAGTTCCAGCAAGAACTGACACAGCATGGTTCCAAGATTATTGTTTGCCACATGATGTTACTTTCATTCGGGGTAGGTTAAAATTTGGTAATGCTAAGAACTCTGCACCGTTCCCTTCAGCGGTTGTAGTGATGGGTGGGCGATGAAGTTCCAGACTTCCAAACGGATACAGCTTTGGGGTGGACCGCTAGACGGTACCACTATTCCCGAAGTTATGGCTGTAATGGAATTTATAGAGTTCACGATTGTGCATAACACTGTGGATAAGGTATGCTACATGTATGAGTACCGAAAAGATACCAACGACTTTGAGTATGTTGGCGAAGAAATAATAGAGGATGATAATGAGTGACGAAGCAAGACTGGAAAAATCTGATTCAGATGCTGGAAAATTTAGGCCTAAGAATCCTTACGTTAGATACTACAACCCGTTTACTGGTGATAGAAGTCCCGCCACACAAAGAGTGATCCCAGATGTGGCTGTGCCACGCAACTTTATACATAAAGTGTGGACAGTTGGGGATGAAGTAACCAACATTCT
>Ga0214919_10000548_pt1 | contig 63679 bp, 54 predicted proteins | sample LL1503_MetaG_FD_177994 | JGI IMG/M metagenome (GOLD analysis project Ga0214919, IMG submission 177994) | Freshwater microbial communities from Lake Lanier, Atlanta, Georgia, United States - LL-1503 | ecosystem: Environmental > Aquatic > Freshwater > Lake | place: USA: Georgia | collected... | reverse complement strand
GTTATAGCTCATCTTCTTATGCGCCAAGTTCATCTGGTTATAGCTCATCTTCTTATGCGCCAAGTTCATCTGGTTATAGCTCATCTTCTTATGCGCCAAGTTCATCTTATAGTTCACCAAATTCAGGTTCTTATTATAGTTCATCTTCTTATGCGCCAAGTTCATCTGGTTATGGTTCATCTTATGGTTCATATTCATCATCTACGCCAAGTTCAGGTTCATCTGGTTATGGTTCAGGTTCATCTAGTTATGGTTCAAGTTCATCTGGTTATGGTTCAAGTTCATCTGGTTATGGTTCAGGTTCATCTGGTTATGGTTCAGGTTCATCTGGTTACGGAGGGAAAAAATCCAAGAAATCTTATAATAATAAAAAAAGAAAATCTAAAAAAACTAGAAGAAAATAAATTTATATATCTTGTGAATTATTATATTTTACAAAACATATAATCAACAAAGTTAAAACAATGATATTAATAGAACAAAGATTTATATCTTCCATCTTATCATTATAGTCATATTTTGTATCAAAAACAGTATCCCAAAATATTATATCATAATTAGTATTATAATCTATATGATGATGTTTATGCGATATAGGTTTTATAATATCATAATTAATCATATGAACAGTAGCATAAAATAATCCCCAAAGCAAACACACATAATAATTCAAATGTTTAGTAAAATAAATAAAAACAAAAAATAATCCTGTTTGAGTTAAAAAATTAATTATAAATTCATATATTTTGTTATTTAATCTTTTATTAATGGAACTATCGTGATGAATATTTTTATGAAAATCAAACATACTACAAAATGCAATAGTTATTGCGTTTAACACTGAATTACGAGTAAAGTAGTTGTTTAATTTGGAATAGTATTCAAGTAAATCCAATTTATGTGATAAATAATGAACAAAATAACCCTTAAAAGATATATACAAGAATGAAATAATACACCATATAAAACTAGAATTTGTATAGTGTGAAATTATATACAAACAAACAATCAATGATGAATAAAAAATATAATTTATCTTAAATGATTTTAATAACAGGTCTTCATTATCATCTTTTATTTCATTTAAACTAATATCATCTTTTATTTCATTTAAACTAATATCATATTTTATTTCATTTAAACTAGAATCTTGTTTCATATTTATTTACTATTATTTATTAATTATAAAATTATTATTCGTTTTATACTAAAATAGTAATTATCACTCTATTTTAGTAAATATGTTGATTTCTAAAGAAAATAAAAAACAATTTTACAACTGGGCAGTAAAATTATTGAAAAAATTAAATATTGAAGACAAATCATTAGGTTTCGTTATTAAAGCAATTCATTTCAATATTCCTGCGTTTTTAATGTTATTCATGGTTTATGGTTCAAAAACTTTAAACATATTGATTGTATTGTATTTATTATCAATATTAGCATTATTCTATTTATTTGATGGATGTTTTTTAACAAAAATAGAAAAAAAAATTGACGGCGATGACTTAACTATTATTGATCCTTTATTGGAATTTTGTAATATCGATAAAACACATGAAAATCGTTTCAAAATTTCAATATATATATTCTTCACATACTTTTCAATTATATTATTTGTTTTTTATTTGCGTTTTTATTCTAGTTATGAATCTACCAATTTTTTCGATAATTATTTTGACTTAATTGGTTACGCATTTAAATACTATGTATTAAGTATGTTTACAACTTTAGAAAGTGACAATAAACTTATATAATATCAAATCTCATCAGTTTAAAAGTAATTAAGGATGAAATTTTACTTACAATTACACACCATATATTAATAACGGTTTCTAATTGAACCTCATAATAATGGTCACATTGATGCGAAATACCAAGACTCTTTAAAAATTTATTTTTATCAGCAATACCGCTAGTTCCTAAGTATTTTTGTTCATACATTGTTATAGGACAATCGTGTAAAATCACCATTAAAATTAAATCCAGTGTTACAATAATCAATAAAATGGTTAAATAATGTATATTTTTACTAAAAAAAATTACTAGACCACACATGGTCATAATAAACAAATGAATATAATAATAATATGACCCGATTACACTGTCTGTAATATATGGACCTAAATATTGAGATATGTTACGTATATTATTATCTTTTAATTTTTTACTTATGGTTTTGTCTTTTTTTACCTTTTTATCTTTCTTTTCTTTTTTGTCTTTCTTTTCTTTTTTGTCTTTCTCATCTTTACAAAAAACGTCCCTCAATTTTTTACACTTTTTACCCATTTTATATTATTTTTACAATAATATAAAAATTAATATTAAACTAATTTTTCATTATTTCGCAAAAACATGGAGATTATTGTAAATATATTTATGCGTCAATTACAATATTTTTTGATCCCTTCTTTACATTCGAAATCTTCTTCTTCTTAGGCTTCTCGTCATCCCCCATCATCATTCGAAGTCTTTCTTCTAAAAATGTTCCATAAATGTCCTTCAAAACAACCAACTCTTCGCTCCAAATTTGTGCAGGTTCCTTTTTTTTAGTGTACTCTAATTCTGTCATCTTAGTACCGTGCTCATTAAATATTTTCTCTACATTTTCCTCAGTAACACAGTCCATTGGCAACTTTACTAAATATTTATACTCATCATCATCATCAATAATTGCGTAGCCTTTTTCTTGTAACATTTGAATAACTTGCTCCTTCTTCTTCTTACGTAAATCAATGGTCCCATCAAGATTTTCTTTAATATACTTTGCCTTATTCGAAAGCAATAATAGCTCACGCTCCAAACTATTGATTACATATGCCTTTCGAACTTCATACATTTTCAATCTTGTCTCGAAATAATCATCAATTATTTCCTCGACTTTATTATACTTTTTCAACTTATCTTCCGCATCAAATAAATGCATATTTGTATTTGTATTTGTAGTATACAGTTTCAATAATTTCTCTAATCCATTACAGTTATGATCCGCAATAGTAGCTTCAAGCTCCTCAATCTTCCCTTTCGGGAACGTTACTGTAAAATCAATAATTGTATCTCTGCTCATATCATCATAATCTTTAATAAACGCATTTATTTTCTTACCGTCTTTATCTTGTCCCGGTTCAATTAAATATTCAAGATGTTCCTTAAAATTTTCTGTCCAGAAACCCACAGGAAGCTCAGTAACCCTTATTTTATCAGTCCCGACTTTTTCATATTTTCCTTTAATTAAGAACTTAGAATCGTTTATTTTTTCAATAGTGCCTTGAAATCCATCATAATGTGGTATAAAATCTTCGTCGTAAACAATCTGTAATTTAGCACCTATTTTAGCGCTTAATTTACAATTCAAATATTCGATTATTTGGAGCGGATTATAACACATAATATCTGTGCTGAAACCAGTTCCAATACCCTTTGACCCATTTACTAGAATCATCGGAATAATTGGCGCATAAAACAGTGGCTCGACCGGTGTTCCATCATCATTTAAATATTTCAAGATATTATCATCCGCAGCAGGAAATATAGTGCGTGTGATTTTCTCTAATCTAGTAAATATATATCTTTCAGATGCCGCGTCATCTCCGCCTTGAATTCTCGTTCCAAATTGTCCAGAAGGAAACAATAAATTAATATTATTTGCCCCGACAAAATTCTGCGCCATGCCTTTAATGGCTTGATTTAAACTTGCTTCACCATGATGATAACACGAATTCTCAGAAACATAACCACTAAATTGCGCTACTTTTATCTCGGTTGTTAAATTCTTCTTGAAAGCCGCAAATATTATTTTCCTCTGACTAATCTTGAGACCATCCATTAAATTTGGAATACTTCGATCACAATCGTATTTCGAGAAATGAATTAATTCCTTATTAATAAAATCTTCATAAGAGACGTTTTTATGTGTTGTATTTAAATACGACTCACGGTCATAATCTTCTAGCCAATCCTTTCTGTCATCCGCACGTTTCTTATTGAAAACCATATCAATTGCGTCATCACTCGTTTTTCCATTATGTTCAAATCCGACGAATTTCTTGTGCTGGAAATACTCCTTAAACTCCTTGCCAGTACTGGTTCCTAAACCTTTATAATATTTAATATTCCATCCCTTAGTATTATTTGCCTGTTTCCACGTTTCATATTCACCTTCATTGTAAAACATCAATTCTTGAGTGCCTTTTCGTGCCTTTAAAATAGGCGTATTCATAAATCCAATAAATCCAGGAATCTCGGCCAAACTCGGCCATTCAGTTTGGAATAAATTAATCCCTAGACCTTTAATATGACTCCCATCTAAATCCTGATCGGTCATAAATAATACACGACCATATCTTAAACTCTTTGATACATCTTCCATATTTTTATATTCTTTACCTGTCTCTAATCCAAGGATTTTCTTGATTTCGGCAATTTCCTTATTTTCAGCCACTCTTTTTACGCTTTCACCGCGAACATTCATGATTTTACCTTTCATTGGATACACGCCAATAGTGTTTCTATCTTCTGAAGATAACCCAGATATAATACCTGCTTTAGCTGAATCACCTTCGCAAAATATAATGGTTGTATCACACGATTTTTCAGTTCCAGCCCAGTTTGCATCGGTCAGCTTAGGAATTCCTCTAATTGTCTTGCTTTTAATTCCATCGGTTTTCTTTGCTGCCTTGTTTTCCTTTACTTCTGTAATCGCACAAGCGGCATCCATTACACCCATCTTTGCCACCTTTTCAATGAATTTATCGCTGACTTCACACTTTGACCCGAATTTAGAGGACGGTGTATTCATAAAATCCTTGGTTTGACTATCAAAAGCTGGATTCTCAATATCACACCGAATAAATAACATAATTTGTTCTTTAATGCTATTCGGGTTTACTTTTACCTTCTTCTTTTTCTCAATAAAGTCTACCAATTTTCTAGTAATTTGATTCAAAATATACTCAACGTGCTTTCCACCTTTCGCAGTATGAATGCCATTTACAAAAGAGATCTGTATAAACTCATTACTCGGTGTCAACGCTACGGCATATTCCCATCGGTCTCCGGCATCTTCATATACTCTTGGCGCAGCACTTTTATCACCTATATAAAGGTCAATGTATTGCTGAAAATTTTTCACTGGAACTAGTGCCGAATTATACTTGACCTTTAAATTTTTATCGGTTACTGCTCCCACATCATAAACACGCTTCTTTAAAAGAGCAATTAAATCGGGTGTTAATCCGGCAATACCGAGTCGCTTATAATCAGGCTTGAATGTAATTTTAGTATAAGGTTTTGTTTTACATTTAGTAATAGACGGTTTACATATTTCGTCTAAATTATTATTGAATTCTTGTCTATATTTAAGACCACGAACATGATCAACAGTTTCAATAGATCCATATGTCGACCATATAAGAACTAATTTGAAACCGAAACCGTTTTTTCCTCCTACGATTTTTTTTTCGTCTTTGTTGTAATTTGTGGATGTTCTAAGATGACCGAAAATTAGTTCTGGGATCCAAATTTTATATTCAGGATGTTCCGCTACATCAATACCATTGCCATCATTTGTCATAGTAATTGTTCCGTCTGGGTCAATAGTTATGTCAATATTTGTAACAGGTAGCGCATTTTCTTGACCATTTGCTACTGCTTGAGCCATTCTTACAACATGGTCCCGGCAATTTACGATTCCTTCATCGAAGAGCTTGAAAAGACCGGGAATATAACTGATATTTTTTTCGATAATTTTGCTGTCATCTTCATTTAATAACCAGACTTCAGAATCAACCTTTTCAACAGACCCGATATAAGTATCCGGATTATCTAATATATGTTGTTTATCTGTCTTTTGCTGATACTTATCAGTTAAAATTTGATTTTCTTTAGAAGCGCTCATTGTATACTAATTATACTTTTCATGTTTCTATATAATTTTATTCAATTTTATTTTTTATAAAAAGATAATTTTATTTACAATATTTTTAGTAAAAAATAAAATTTATATCTATATATAATGTCATTTACTATTAATTATGGAACTTATACTCTAAAATATACTCCAAGTGGGTCGGCTGTTTCACTTATAGGCTATACAGGTTCTCCGCAAAATATAAGTCTTAGTTCAACAATTACAAATGGATCAAATACATATACTCTTACATATATAAATATAAGTGCGTTTCAGTTTTGTACTAATTTAACTAGCATAAATATTCCTTCTTCAGTGACAAATATAGGTAATTATGCTTTTAGTAATTGTATTAATTTAAGAAGTGTTACAGTTAATTCTTATATTTCCAATTTTGGTTATGCTTTTTTTGGATTAAATAATATTGGATTACAAATTACATTTAATTATAATGATATAATTCCAATTGGTGCTTGTAATGGCAGAACTAATATGACGAATGTTGTATTTGGACCTATAACAGGTATAGATGATTACGCATTTGATAATTGCTCTAGTTTAACAAGTATAACTATTCCTGCCAGTGTTACAAGCATTCTAGAAAGTGCTTTTGCTGGTTGTACTAATTTAATAAGTGTTACTTTTAATGGTAATATACCAATTATATCAACTGGTAATTTTGGTATAACAGGCGACACTGTTAATTATAAGATATATGCTACAAATCAGCAAAATTTTCAAGGTTTATTTACAAATTATGTTCCAATAGCTGCTACTTATACATTTGAATATGTAATATATAATTTCTTAGATAGTAGCAATGTTTCAGTAACAGGATTTTCTAGTCCACCAAATCCATGGAATTTAGTTATACCTTCATCAATTACATACAATTCAAATATATACAATGTTGTAACCATTAGTTTAAACGCATTTAATGGTTGCACACCTTTAGCGAGTGTAATTATTCCTTCTTCAGTATTATTTATTGATGTAAATGCTTTTACAGTTTGTAATAGTTTAACTAGCATAAATATTCCTTCATCAGTGACAAATATGGGAAATTATGCTTTTTCTAGTTGCATTAAATTGGTTAACATTACTGTTAATTCTTATATTCCAAATTTGGGAGTAGCATTTTTTGGATTAAATAATATTGGATTACAATTTACATTTAATTATAATGATATAATTCCAGATGGTACTTGTAATGGTAGAAGTAATATGACTAGTGTTATAATTGGTCCCTATATAAAAAGCATAGGCAGTGTTGCCTTTCAAAATTGTAGTAGTTTAACAAGTGTTTCGATTCCTGCCAGTGTTACAAGCATTCTAGAAAGTGCTTTTGCTGGTTGTACTAATTTAATAAGTGTTACTTTTAATGGTGATATACCAAATATATCAAGTGGTAATTTTGGTATAATAGGTGACACTGTTAATTATAAGATCTATGTCCAAAACCAGCAAAATTTTCAAGGTTTATTTACAAATTATGTTACAACAGCTTCTACTTACACTTATTATAATGTAATATATAATTTCTTAAATGGCAGTAATGTTTCAATAATAGGATTTGTTAGTCCTCCTTCTAAGTGGGATTTAATTATACCTTCATCAATTACATACAATTCAAATATATACAATGTTGTAAACATTGATTCAAACGCATTCAAATTATGCTCTACTTTAACAAACATACAAATACCTAATTCAGTAACTAATATAGGTTCAAATGCGTTTCAAAATTGTTCTAGTTTAAAAAATATAAATATTCCAAACTTAATAACTAATATAACCTCATTTGCGTTTCAAAATTGTTATAGTTTAAAAAATATAATTATACCCAATTTAGTAACTAATATAGATGTAAGTGCGTTTCAATCTTGCTCTGGTTTAACAAGTATAAACATACCCAATTTAGTAAATAATATAGGAACAAGTGCGTTTCAATCATGCTCTGGTTTAAACAACATAATTATTCCAAATTCAGTAACTAATATAGGAACAAGCGCTTTTCAATCTTGCTCTGGTTTAACAAGTATAAATATACCTAATTTAGTAAATAATATAGGTGTAAGTGTATTTCAATCTTGCTCTGGTTTAAACAGCGTAATTATTCCAAATTCAGTAACTAATATAGGAACAAGCGCTTTTCAAAATTGTTCTGGTTTAACAAATATAAATATATCAACTTCATTAATCAATATAGGTGTAAACGCGTTTCAATCTTGCTCTGGTTTAAACAGCGTAATTATTCCAAATTCAGTAACTAATATAGACACAGGTGCCTTTCAATTATGCTCTGGTTTAACAAATATAATAATTCCTAATTTAGTAAATAATATAGGTTCAAATGCTTTTCAAAATTGCTCTGGTTTAACAAATCTAATAATTCCTAATTTAGTAAATAATATAGGTTCAAATGCTTTTCAAAATTGCTCTGGTTTAACAAGTATATCAATACCTAGCAGTGTTACAATCATTCAGACAAGTACGTTTCAAAATTGTAATTCTTTATCAAATGTTATTTTTAATGGTGATATACCAAATATATCAAGTGGTAATTTTATAATAGCAGGAGACACCGCTTATTATAATATATATGCTAAAAATCAAGAAATTATTCCTAGTTTTTTTTCAAAAAGTGTATTTTTTACTTACACTTATCAAAATGTAATATATAACTTCTTGGATAGAAGTAATGTTTCCATAGTTGGATTTGAAAATCCAACACCAAATCCATGGAATTTAATTATACCTTCATCAGTTACATACTATTCAAGTGTATATAGTGTTGTAGATATTAGCTCAAACACATTTCAAAATTGCTCTGGTTTAGCAAGCATATCAATACCAAATAGTGTTACAAATATCGGATTATCTGCGTTTAATAATTGTAGTAATTTAATAAATGTTAGCTTACCAAATAATATTAAAATTTTAAATAATACGGTTTTCTTTAATTGTATTAGTTTAACTAGTATAACTATACCCAATTCAGTAACTAATATAGGCACAAGCGCATTTCAAAATTGCGACTCTTTAACTAGTGTCACATTTAATGGTGATATACCAAATATATCAACTGGTAATTTTACAATAACAGGAGACACTGCTTATTGTAATATATATGCTAAAAATCAAGAAATTATTCCTAGTTTTTTTTCAAAAAGTGTATTTTTCACTTACGCTTATCAAAATGTAATTTATAATTTCTTAGATAGCAGTAATGTTTCCATAGTTGGATTTTCAAATCCAATACCAATTCCATGGAATTTAATTATACCTTCATCAATTACATACTATTCTGCTGTATATAATGTTGTTGATATTAGTTCAAACGCATTTCAAAATTGCTCTGGTTTAAATAGTATAATCATTCCTTCTTCAGTAACTAATATAGGTACAAGCGCGTTTCAAAATTGTGATTCTTTAACTAGTGTCACATTTAATGGTGATATACCAAATATATCAAGTGGTAATTTTGGAATACAAGGAAGTACCGTGTATTATTACATATACGTTACAAACCAGCAAAATTTTCAAGGTTTATTTACCTACTATGTTCCATTTCCTTTTACTGATCAAAATGTAATTTATAATTTCTTAGATAGCAGTAATGTTTCCATAGTTGGATTTTCAAATCCAACACCAAATCCATGGAATTTAATTATATCTTCATTAATTACATACTATTCTGCTGTATATAATGTTGTTGATATTAGTTCAAACGCGTTTCAAGGTTGCTCTGGTTTAACTAGTATAATTATTCCTTCTTCAGTAACTAATATAGGGACAAGCGCATTTCAAAGTTGTCCTAATTTAACTAGTGTAACTTTTAATGGTAATATACCAACAATTGGTTCTGGTAATTTTGGAATACAAGGAAGTACAGTGTATTATTATATATATGTTACAAACCAACAAAATTTTCAAGGTTTATTTACCTATTATGTTCCATTTCCTTTTACTTATAATAATGTAATATATAATTTCTTAGATAGCAGTAATGTTTCCATAGTTGGGTTTTCAAATCCAACACCAATTCCATGGATTTTAATTATACCTTCATCAATTACATATAATTCAAGTCTATATAATGTTGTCGATATTAGTTCAAACGCTTTTCAAAATTCTTCTAGTTTAATAAGTGTATCAATAGACAATAGTGTTACAAATATCGGTTCCAATGCGTTTAATAATTGTAGTAATTTAGCAAATGTTAGTTTACCAAATAATATTACAATATTAAATGAGAATATTTTCTATAATTGTTATAAGTTAATCAATATAATAATACCATATAGTGTTACAAAAATTAGTTCAAATGTATTTAAAAATTGTAGAAATTTAACTAGTATATTTATTCCTTCATCCGTCATATACATTGAGCAACAGGCTTTTTTTGGTTGTATTAGTTTAGTAAGTGTTACATTTAATAGTAATATACCAACAATTGGTTCTGGTAATTTTGGAATACGCGGAGACACAGCGTATTATTATAATGGTGCCTTGAATACAGATATTTTATCATCTTTTTTTACTAATGTTGAATGTATTGATTGTCCACAACCAGAAAAGCCGTGCGTATTGAAATGCGATAAAAATAAATGGGATAAGTTTAAATTTACATCTGTTGGAAACAACCCAAACATTTCATATAAACAGCAAATGTCTATAAAAATAAACAACACTCTTGGTGGAAATGTTCATTATGGTGGTTATTATTTAGGAAAACCAGTTCAAGTTAATTATTTAGGACGAACGGAAGGACAACCCGGAGGTAGCGGGGCGCCATTAAGAAATAGATTTTGATTATTTAATTATTTAATTATTTAACCTTTTAAAATTATAAAATTATTTTTTCTCTGATAATTTTATAATGACAAAGTTTTCTAGAACTTCAACTGGTAAATATTCTGTTCAAGGTAAAACATTTGAGCAATTAATTGGTACTCGTGCCCAAGTTTGGCATGGAACTGCTTATAAAACAACTGGTGGTCTTACTAAAAGTGACATTATGCAGAACAAACACGGACGTATTGTTTCTAAAGCGAAGCACGCCACCGCTAAAAGAGAGAAACGTTTGGTTAGAGCTGGGTTTGGAACTAAGAAAGGTAAGTTTGGTTTTGTTAAATTGAATAAGACATCAAGCAGACGAAGTAAAAAGGGCGGGAAGGACCCTTTTGGCAAACCACAACCATGGATGTTTAAAACAAATTAAGTTATTTAAACTTCTATAAATGAAGCAGTTTCAATAAACTTTTCATACACAATATGATTCGCACAATAAAATTTAAAATATTTCTCAAAATAACGTTTGCTAACTATAAACTTATATGAGTTTGTATTACAAAATACACAATAATAATTATAGGCAGCATCAAATGATATTAAGGGCAATTTGTTTTCTTCATAAATAAACATAATTGAGTTCTTAATATCATCTATCTTATTCCATAAATTACACGTTATATTTAGCACATATTTGTCTTCGACAATCTCGATATTCGGGAAAAAATGTTTCAATATTTTCAATACATTATCTTCACTAATTGTTCCATTTGATAAAATACTTTCATTGTTTTTATTTTGTTTTGACCAATATTTAAATAGTGCGCATAATTCATCGATTTCAATTTCATTATCGAAACTGTCTTCTGAAATAGTCGTATCATTTACAACAATAATTGTATTTTCCCAGAATTTGATAAAATCACTTTCTGTTGGTAAATATTTACTCGTAATATTAATAAAGGAATCGCTTGATTCATCATAACTATATTTTTCCTTTAAAATCGATTTTAATGTATTTGAATAAATCATATTGGGTAAAGACATGTTTGATGTAAATTGCTTCCATATATAATGTACATTTTTCCATTCTATTTTACATTGCTTGTTTTCTGTGTTATCATTTGATCCTGATCCTAGTCCTATACAAGTAAAATAACTGTTGCAGAAATTGCTTACAATATCTGTATTTGAATTATTTTTAAGATAAAACGAGTAATTTTTAAGTTCTTCGTCAGCTTTAACGTTTAAATAATTATCTGAATTTTCATATCGATTTGAGTAATGTGCCGATATACATATCAAATCTAATCCGATTTTTTTAATAATATCTTTCCATAATTCAAGTGAAAAACATTCATTGATTTTAATTAATCGGCAGTTTTCATAACTGTGATTCTCGTGATATTTTGTCATAAAATTATGTGTAGTATTTGTGTATCCGATTGACAAATAAGCAATATTATCAATTTCATTTAAAATCTTCTTTGTTTTAGGTGTAACTAAAAATATATGATTGCTATTTTTCTTGAAAATATTATCGCCAATAATTGTTAAGAAATATTTTGCCTGATTTTTGGTAGGAAAAATACTAGGATACAATACATTTAAGACATTTTGTATGGTTTCCGATTCAGGGATTGAATTTAGTAAACTGCGTTCTTTAATAATGCTAATAGCGTTCTTTTTTGTCTTGTGTTTCCATTCTAATAATGTTCTATCTTTCGAGATTGTAGAGAGAAGTTTATGAATAATATCGTCGTCCTTTACAATTGAATAATTTTTCCCATTGTATTCGTAAAAACAGTTGTTATTTGGTAAATAATAGTATTGGTTTTTGCTTAAAAATATTTGAATAAACATGTCTTTTTCATTTGTTAAATAATTTGTGCGATTTACATTTTTTTCGCGTTTCTTATACTCATAATCAAGGTCATTTGGAAGGTAATTTACTACTCTAGTGTGTAAGCGTTGAAGCATATATAGATCGTCCTTGTATTTTTCAATTAATTCAGCAATTGAATTCAAACAATTTTCTTTTATATCATCTATATCTTTATCTTTTATAATAGACATTCTAAGTATTATAATATTTTGTTTTTATATCATTTTACACAGAAATTACCAAGGGTGTAAATAGATGTAATTATATGTAAATCTAATAAATAAAGAATTTACTTAAAATATTAATTATTTTGTATTTTGTATTTTGTATTTTGTATTTTGTATTTTGTATTTTATGATATTAATATTTATTTCATAAGTATTTAAAGATTATTGTAAAAATAAATTATAAATGTCTAATTTTGCTACAAAGAACGCACCTACTATATCAACAACTGGAAATGTTTTAACTATTAAAACCGTTCAAATTGCTCCTTTTAGAACCTTAATGACTGCCCTAAAGGATATTTTATTAGAGACTAATATTACTTTCCAACCTGACGGAATTCGAATTATTAATATGGACAAATCTCACACCATTTTGGCCCATCTTTACTTAGCAGCGCAAAATTTCGAATTTTATGAATGTAAAAAGGAGAAAATTATTATTGGTGTTAATATGTTTCATCTTTTTAAGCTTATTAACTCGATTGATAACGATGATACGCTAACTATTTATATTGAGAACAACGATTATGTTGACGGAATTGTGTCCCATTTGGCCCTAAAGTTTGAGAATGGAGAAATTAAACAGTGTAAGACTCAAAAGTTGCGTTTGATTGAACCTGAGCCCGAGGAGCTTGAGTACCCGGATGTGAAGTTCTCTTCTATTATTAATTTACCTTCCGCCGATTTCCAGAAGATTATTCGAGACCTTTCTTGTATTTCGGAGAAGCTCGAGATTAAGTCGGTTGGCAATGAATTGATTTTCAAATGTTCCGGGCAATTTGCTTCTGCTGAAATCCATCGCGCAGAATCGGATGGCAGTATGGGATTCGTTTTGAAGCAAGATTCGTCTAAGATTGTTCAGGGCGAGTTTTCCCTAAAGAACCTCGGGTATTTTATTAAGTGCACAAATTTATGTTCCCAAATTGAGATCTATTTAGAGAACGATTTGCCTCTCGTTGTCAAGTATGATGTAGCGAGTCTTGGCTCGATACGCCTCTGTCTCGCCGCGTTGCCCTCCACGTAAATTTGTTACCATGTATCGTAACAAATTATTTAATACTTATAACACGAAATTTAAATCATATTTAATATTAATTAAAATTGAAATTAATTAATATTAAATTAAACTAATATAAATATTTAGGAACTTATAATATATGCCTACGAAATATACTTTAGAGCAAGTTAAAAACATATTTGAAGAAAATAAATGTTTATTAATTACTGAAAGTTATGATAATCAATTAGGTAAATTAAATTATCTTGCTTCGTGCGGTCATACTAATACAATTAGTTTTAAATCATTTGTAAAAGGTAAAGGTAGAAAGTGTAAAAATTGTGCTTTAGAAATACCGAGTTATGAATTAATGAAATCTCAGTTTGAAAGTAAAAATTGTAAATTCAGTTATACAAAAGAAGAATTTGAAGATTGTTATGTAAATAATAGACAAAAATTGAAGTATATAGCATCTTGTGGTCATGAAAATGAAGTAACATGGAAAAACTATAATGGGTTAAATCAAGGCACTAATTGTCCCTCTTGTGTTGATAAAAATACAGGTATAAAATTAAAACAATTTAGAACTGGTGACAACAAAAATGCTTTACAACAAGAATATAATAATACTAATTATTTTAAAGGACTAATAGAAAATCATTTTACAGTTATTAAAACATTTGATGGTTGTAAAGCAGACATTGTTATTAAGAAAAAAGACGACGATAACGATTTATGGTTAGGAATTCAAGTGAAAACAACAAATAAAAAAACAGAGAGAGACCAATACTATTTTAGATTAAATAGTGGAAAATATGATAATTGTATAATTTTATGCATTTGTGATGAAGATAAGAAAATGTGGTTGATTCCTTATGAAGAAGTATATGAAATGAAAACTATTGGAATAGCACAAAAATCTAAATATAATAAATATGAAGTAAATAAAGATAATTTAATTGAAACGTTGAATAACTATTATAAATTATCTAATAAATTTGCTTTTAATATTTTAGATACACCTACAAGTAATTCACACAAACAAGAACAAGAATTTCGTAAAATTAGAGAGTCTAAAATTAATTTTATTGAATTTAAAAATAATGATATTGAAGGCTTAGTTTATGATTTTATGATAGAAAATAAAAAAATTCAAGAAAAAGTAGGTTCAATAACACATGATAATATAAATTCTTATTGTTTTACTTTAACAAAACATACAGGAAGAATAAATGGTAAATGTTGTCGAGGTCCATATGAAAAAGGAGATAATGATTTTTATTGGTTAAACTGTAAAAATGGGTATTTTTATGTAATACCGGAAGATATGTTAATAGAAAAAGGATATGTTGGTAAAGACTCTAAAAAGGAACATTTATATGTTTCCCAGACAAATCAAAATACAGAATGGTGTGATGATTATTTGTTTAATTATGATAAATTAGATAAAGATGGACTATTAGAAATTCTTCAATAAGTTTCTTTAAGTTACTTTGGGAATTAATTATATTTTTAACCTATGATTTTCAAAAGTTGGTGAGCCAAACAAAAAATGGACATTTATTTTTGTCCATTTTTGCAAAAGTCTAAAAGGTCTTGGTAAAATGCATCGATGAGACCATAAAATTTTTTAGCGTCTCATAACTGTTTCCAAATTTTTCAATTTGTTACGATAAATTTTTTGTTTTTTATAAAGAATTAAAGTATTTTAATTTTAAAAGTATTTAGGAGTTTTTTCTATTGCTATATATATCAATGTCTAGCAATGAAAAAAACTCAAAAAAACTCTTAAAATATAGTTGTAAAACATGTGACTTTACAACGTCTAATAAAAACGATTATACAAGACATATTAACACCGTAAAACACAAAACCATAGTTTCGCAATGTTTTTCAATCGAAAAAACTCAAAAAAACTCATTTAATTGTGAATGTGGTAAAATATATAAAGATTATTCTGGCTTATGGAGACATAAAAAGAAGTGTATTATAGAAGACACCCAAGATACTATTATAAATCATAATGAAATATCGCCACAGCTAATTATGAGTGTTTTACAACAAAATAAAGAATTACAAACGATGCTTATGGAACAAAATAAGACAATAATTGAATTATCGAAAAATAACTCAAATACTAATAATAATAATACTATTAACAGTCACAATAAGACATTTAATCTTCAATTTTTCTTGAATGAAACGTGTAAAAACGCGATGAATATATCCGATTTTGTCGATTCAATTAAACTGCAATTAAGTGATTTAGAAAGCGTTGGCAAAATAGGGTATGTTGAGGGTCTCTCTAAAATCATTATAAAGAACTTGAATGCTCTTGATGTAACCGAACGCCCTGTTCATTGTAGTGATTCAAAACGCGACACAATGTATGTGAAGGACGAAGATAAATGGGAGAAGGAAAGCGAAGATAATCACAAGGTATTAAAGGCAATTGAAGATATTGCAAATAAAAATAGTAAGATGGTTAAAGAATGGAAACATAAGAACCCTGAATGTGCCAGTAGCAAATCTCATAAGGCAGATGTTTATTCACATATCATGATTGAAGCAGTTTGCTCGAACAATGATGCGAACAACAACAAAATTTTAAAGAAAATCGCCAAGGAGGTAACAATTGATAAACATTAGTTAAAATAAATATTTTAATTCTTTATAAAAAATATAAAATACAATTTATATATGTATATTCAGACACATATAAATGAAAATGTTTTCAGAACAAAAGTATTAACCAATAACAAAGATATCCAATTAGGAATGATGGGTAAAAAATTTACATCACAATTTGATGCGTTACTTTTTGTAATGAATTCATCATCATGCTCTTTCTGGATGAAAAATTGTATTGTTCCATTAGATGTTATTTTTATTGAAAACGGAAAGATCACAAAAATACACCATAATTGCCAACCTTGTCCAAAAGAAGAAGAACATTGTGAAACATATGAAGGAAATGGTAATTTAGTAATAGAAATGCCTGGCGGAACGTGTAAAAAATTACACATTAGAAAAGGAAATGTTGTAATATTTAGTAAAAAATAAAATTATATCTTATATTATTATTAAATAATAATATATAAATATTATATTATACAATAATGATGCAAAACCAGCGAATTATTGAAAGATGGAATCAAAATCCGGAAGATCGCCCACCCTACCGCCTCAAAATGTCGCGGCTAACTCTAATATTAAAAAAGCACTAGCAAATAAGTTTTTTTTAGACGGTTGGTATAATTATGATGATCGTGACACGCCTTCTGTACCTTTAACTGATGTTATAGACAAACGAATCTATTTTTTTAAACAAGGACTCGGACAAGACACTGGTATGGTTGAGGCTCGACGAGACCCGGATGGTGTAACAATACATGTTTTACCAGTAAACAGTCGCCATTTACAACCCAAAACATTCAATGTGAATAGTACAATAGATCAATTGTATGAATTAAAACCAATTAGAAATGAAAGAGGAGGAAAATCGAGAAAATTGAGAAAATCGAGAAAATCCAAAAAATCAAAAAAATCAAAAAAATCCAGAAAATCAAAAAAATCCAGAAAATAAAGAAATTATACCCAAACAAAGTTAATCAATTCTTTATTTTCATAAAAATTAACATTATTTTTATTAAAATTCAATATATCACGCATATTCTGGTCATCTTGACTCATCTTTAAATTAATTAAATCTATAACCACATTTCGTAACTTTCGCGAATTTTGATAATAATTGCAAATAATATTGTTTGTAATATAACTATAAAACCCACCGCTAGATTGATGTTCTTCTTGTAAAAAATAAGAATCCAAATAAACTAAAATACTATACAAATACTTTGTATTATTCATATTCAAACACTTTTCAATATTTGAATTAATCAACCACCAGGAATGTATTGGTTTCAAATAATTACTAATAATCCCTTCATAATCGCCATAAAAAAAGTCAAATAATTCATAATTTTCACGCTGTACCATTGTCATGACAGCTTCATCAATTTGGTACCATTCTTCGTTGTAAATCTGTTCCGTTTTTTGTTTAAATAGTTCAATGTATTTAAGCATATTTTCTTTAGAACCAGAAAATAATCCTCCAGCACAATTGTGATAAATTAATTGAAAATGAGTTTTTGGCGCAACATTTTCAATATAAGGATTAATACATAATTGTTTAATTTTATCAGGTACATTCTTTATCCATGTGTGAATATGATGTGTATCTTTTGCTACATGATTAATGCCAAAATCCATCCAAATAAAATGAATGCTATCAAATAAATTTAATTCAATTGTTTTCTCCATAAAGCAAAATTTATTATTATTTAAAATGACATATAGTGGCGTTTCATGTTTTAAATCACCATTTCTAATACAAAACTTTTGTTGTAATTCCTCTATTTTCGATAAATCCTTGTAAAAATACGTTTCTTTAAAATCCAATTTATAAATATGCGTTAAATGTAATAAATTATTACTAGATCTTGTTTTATAAAGCGCGTCATATATTTCTTCTTCATTAGTATCCATAAAAATAACCAATGGGTAAGGTAATTTTAATATAAAATTCTTTGCTAATTCAATATAACCAGCAACACTTCTATTATTATCACCTTCAATATTTTCCATTTTTCTTATATCATAAATCATTGTAACAATTGTTGGATACATTAATATTATTTATATAAATAACATTAACAAAAATGACTTTAAACTAGTTATAAAATAAACAACTTTTAATAGAATTAATATCCGTTTCAATTATAAACGCTTTATTATCGTTAATACCAATTGAAATAAAAATACGTTCTTTAAATTCACACAATGAACAAGTAAATTCTATGTATGTGTTTTTAAAAAATATAAATTCTTCTGAAAGAGAAATATCATTTGTTTTAACGTTAAATAAAAGCCATCTATGGTATGTTTTGTCCTTATTAACATGAATTAAAAATAATCTCAATTCTTCATTATTTTCAAAAATAATACCATTTGTAGAACCATGGTATCCTTGTAATAATTTTTTTAAGTTTTCGTTAATTTCAATTTTTTCAAGTGTTTCTTCTATTATATTTTTAATACAAAAAGGGTTTAAACTATATATTACTTTTTCATTATTTAAATCATCGTTATATGGCATCCAATTTTTTTCGACAATGTTAGGATAACACATACTAAAATTACTAATATTTTGGTTGTTTATTGTAGCACTAAAAATTATTGGATTACCTCTTGTGTTACATTCTGGAATTGTAACTATTATTTTATTATGTGAAATAAACCTTACATCTTCAAGACCTTTCCAGAAAGTTGGATAAGTAGGAATCAAATAATCATAATTAATTTTTTCAATATTAAAATTTTCAATATCTAGATTTTCTTTATCTTTAATATTTCCTTTCATAATATAATATTCAGATTTAGATACATTTTCAAACATTGTGAAATTTTTATTATAAAATTTAATATAATTTACACATCGAATTAAAATAGTTAATGTTCCTTCTTGTGTAATAAACATAGATGGATTCATTTCTACAAACGCATTCATATTGTTATATTTATCAATAAAACACAATTGCGGAACAAATAATGGATAAATTTTATTTAATGGAAATATTTTCATATTATTTATAAAAATATTAAAACCTTTAATTATATATTTTTTAATTATATATTTGTATTATTATTATTATTATTATTATTACATTATTATTATTATTATTATTATTACATTATTATTATTATTATTATTATTATTACATTATTATTATTATTATTACATTATTTACACTAGGCTAATATTTAATTAGAGAATCAATATATTTTTTATCGTAAACTCCGATAGTAGTAGTTCTATCCCAATTACTGTAATTAATTAACACACTATCATCTTCAACAACTAAACTTAAACAATATTCAATTGGCGCTCCATCAAACTTAAATGGAGCCGAGTAACGCAACAAATTCAGTGAGGCGTCAAATATAGCAAACATATGATAATACTGTCTTAGTTGTTCATATGAATTAAGATGAAGAATAAACCATATTTCTGTTTCCTCAATATTCAAAGATATTTGGTCATCATTTAATACCCTATATTTTGTATATTTATATCCACATGTGGAACCTCGTGCATGTGAAAATATTAAAGGCATTTCTTTGGTTTCAATTAAATCAAGTAAATTCGTCTCTGGATTAATTTTACAAATGTGTAAAGGATGCCAATTATAAATAACATGAGATGATTTTTTATAATCTACATAAACCCAATTTTTTTCGCAATCATTTTTAGAAAACGATGATTTAATTTCATTATATTCGAGTATATTCTTATTAGTATCGTATTTTCCATTTACAACTCCAACTTTATTATTACTATGATATCCAGTTCCAATAAATAGCAAATCATCAGTTTCAGAATCATTAAAAATTCGGACATCTTCTGTTCCAATGTATCTTCTTCCGTCATATATAGATTCAAACATTTTCTCATTTGTTACTATAAAATTATTATCTAATTCTATATATTTATTGTATGTTATAATATTTTTTTCACAGTTTAAATAACAACCATCATTATTAATAACATAATTAACATAACGTATATTCATAATATATCCATTATTTTTAGATTTTATTAAAGAACTTGAAGAAGAATTAAAATTAATGATTTCATTATTTACATTTATTTTAGTACTATTACTAAAATTAAATTTCTTACTAGCTGATAAAACTTGCTTATAAAATTTCATATTTGAAAATAAATTACTATAAATAGAAATATCATTTGAATTATTTAATATTTTTATGATTTCTTCATTAATATTTTTAACATTGTTATAAAAAGCAAAAATAGTGTATTCATAGTCAATTTTGTGTGTATAAACATCATTATGTAAAAATAAGAAAGAATCCCTATTTATATTTTTAGATAATACATTCCTTGCTATGTTATAAAAGATTTCTGCCAATTTATGTTTTGACGTATTTCTGTAATAATGAATAATTTCATACAAATTTTCAACCCTTATTTGAGAAAAATTATAACCGTTCATCCAGGCACATATTGCCTGTTCCATTTTACTCAAACTTTTATAACATAACCCTATTCTATAATAACTATACCAGACTTCTTGATCCCATCCACCAAGTTCAATTCTTTTTTGATAAGTTTTAATTGCTTCTTCAAATTTACCACTATCATGATAACTATTTGCCAAATAAAAGTTGTAACGTTCGTTTTTTGGTTCTAATACTATAGCATCTGTTAACAAACGAATATCTCTTTCATATTTATCATTTTTAGAACCACCATCACCAATATCTATAATAAATATTTTATCTTTTTCAATATGTGCGGATTTTGAATTATGTGGCGCACTAATATATTCATGAGTCACACCAACATAATTAAATAAACCATTATTTTTTATAATTCTGGTATTTTGATAATAAAAATTGTCATTTCCTTGTAAAATATAAAAATAATCATTTTGTAATAAACTTTTTTTATCAAAATTGTTCACTTTTATAATCATATCAGCATCTAAAAATAATACATAGTCGGACATACCTAGACATGATTTTAACGCAAAGTTCCTATTATGAGCAAAATTTTTGAATGGTTCGTTAACAATTTTACCATTTATATTTTTTTTACTGAAAAAATCTTGAATTAGTTCAACTGTATTATCGGTGGAACCAGTGTCGCAAATACAATAACAATCAATTACTGACAATACAGACTCTAATAATCGTGTAATTATTTTACTTTCATTTTTTACAATCATATTTAAACAAAGAGTAGGACTTGTATTTGTGCTCTCTATTAGTTCCATAATTTATATATATTTGTTATTATATGTATTTTTTAAGTTATTAAAATAATAAATAAAATAATAAATAAAATAATAAATAAAATAATAAATAAAATAATAAATAAAATAATAAATAAAATAATAAATAAAATAATAAATAAAATATATTATATATTATAATAATAATAATGGCATTTACAAGATTTAATTATGATGAATCTAGAACAAAAAAACAATTACAACAACAAACTGGTCCAGGCAGATGGATATTAAATGTCCCTGGTAATGGTTCAAATCCTTGTTATATGGAAGACCCGCAAATAAGAATACAAAAATGGGGCGGTAATTTAAGAACAAATACTGTTAATCTTGAAAGTTCACTGTTAGGCGTGAATAGAACATTAAGCAGAGATTGTTTAGGAAAAGATAATTATAATAATTATGATGTTGCGAATGATAAAATAGTTTACCCTAATTGTAACAATTTATATACGGAAGAATCTAGAGCAATTATGCCCGCATGGACAGCACGAGATTTAGAACAAGTAGACTGGTATTACCCACCATTAAATCCACAAGAAAACACGTGTATGTCATTTACAAATAATTTAAATACACGAATTTTAGAAAAAGATTATTTTACACCCAAAAGAGATTGTTTATTAAACGACGCAAATAATGGATTTCATGTAAATGCTATAATAAGATAGATGTTCAAATAATAACTAAATTTTTAAATTATTATTTAAACGTTGTAAATTAAAAATATAATACTTTATATATAATAATGGAAATAGCAATCCCTATACTCGCATTAGGTGGAATGTATGTAATATCAAACCAATCATCCAATAAAAATATAAATAAAAATAAATATGATAACCCACAAAATTATCCAAATAATCAAGAAAATTTTTCAAATATGGGAAAACCCACCAATTATTTACCAAACACAGATATTCCCCCGCAAAATTTTCCCGTATCAAATATTAATCAATTACTTGATACAAATAAGCAATACCCGAATCCAAATGTGGCAACCGACAAATATTTTAATCAAAATAATTATGAAGAACGAGCAAATAAAGGGTTACCAATAGGACAAAACCCTCAGCAAATTTATTCTATGACCGGGAATTATTTAGATACACCTCAATTTAAACATAACAATATGGTGCCCTTTAACGGTGGTAAAGTTAAAAGTAATACATACAATGTAAGTATGTCAGAGTCAATATTAGATAATATGATTGGTAGTGGTTCTCAAGTAATAAAAAAAATAGAACAAGCACCATTATTTAAACCAGAAGATAATGTTCAATGGGCTTATGGTGCGCCGAATCAAAGTGATTTTTATCAATCAAGAGTAAACCCGGCAATGAAAAATAATAATATTAAACCATTTGAAAGTGAAAATGTCGGACCAGGTTTAAATAAAGGATATTCGTCCTCCGGTAGTGGCGGATTTAACTCTGGTATGGAATCACGAGACAAATGGATGCCATATACTGTAGACGAAATGAGAGTGGCTACAAATCCCAAATTAGAATACAGATTAGATAATTTAGAAGGACCTGCAAATGCTTATATCAAAAATTCTGCCAGTTTAGAAACCTTAGGACGTGTCGAAAAACAGAAACCAGATACATTTTTTGTAAACAGTCAAGACCGTTGGCTTACCACAACCGGAGCAGAAAAAGGTGAAACATTAAGATCAATTCAAGAAATGGGAATTATAAGACGTCCTGATTGTGAGTCTAATTATAGTGGTGTAGCTGGTAATAATGGCAGACAAGCTGGTTATGCTCAGAAAAATTTTGAACAATCAAAACGAACTGAAACAAAAACAACCGATATTAATCATTCAACTGCTATTGGAAGAGGTCCTCATACTGATGGTGATAATTGTATTAAAAGTCATACAAATTATGAGAATAATCGTTCCACTGTAAAACAACCGGATACATACAGAAGCGGATTTGGAGGTGCGATTGGTGCTGTTATTGCGCCATTATTAGATATTTTAAGACCATCCAGAAAAGAAGAGTCAACCCATAATGTTCGTATTTATGGTGAAGCAGGAACAACAGTTTCACAAAGTTATGTTCTTAATCCACAAGATGTAACAAATACGACGGTTAAAGAGACCACAATGTATGCTCCGAATTTTTATATTAATAATCAGAAAGAAGGAATGTATGTTAATAATGCTAATCCGGGCGATTTAACACAGCGTGATACAACAAGTTCTAGTTATATAGGCACATCTGGTGGTGCGGCAGCCGCTTACGGAGATATGAATTATAATGCGGCATATAATCAAATAAATAATGATACTAAGACGGCAACAATTATGAATAGACCAAATCAAGGCGGAACTCAGATATTTAACCAGGAAATGAATGTCAGTATATCAAAACAAGATTCAGATAGATATAATTATAGAGTAAATGCTCCAGTATCAGCTATCAATATGCCTCCTTCAGTAAATACATATGGTAAATTAAATACTCCTCAAACATATAAAGAAGGTGTCGAATGTGAAAGAATACAACCCGATATATTAAATGCTTTTAGAAGCAATCCATACACACATAGTTTAACAACGTCGGTTTAGATTTATAAATTTCTATCATTCTTCTTATAATCATTCTTCTTATAATCATTCTTCTTATAATCATTCTTCTTATAATCATTCTTCTTATAATCATTCTTCTTATAATCATTATTTAAAACTCTACACACAAATTTTTGTTGTAATGGTCTCATATTTATAAAATCAAAATTCAATTGTGATTCATTTAAGTGTGGAGTTAAGTTGTATAAGTTTATTAAATCTCGAACATCTATTTTATGGCTATTGTTTTTACCTTTACAAATTGACCATGGTTTCATACATTGACAAAAAATATATTTCTTAATAGTCATGCTTAATAATGTAAATATATAAAATATATTTATATTATTTCAATACATATTATAAAAGAAAAATTATATATATATACAAAAATATTATACAAAAAATTATAATATATAAATGAGTAATAAATAAATATTTAAAAGCTATTTATTTATTAGTATAATAAGTTATGTTAAATATTCATAAATCTATAAAAGAAAAACTTGAATATTTTCAAGAAAGCCATAAAATTCCAAATATTATTTTTCACGGACCTTCAGGGTGTGGTAAAAGAACTATTGTAAGTGAATTTATTAATAATATTTATGAAAGCAATAGGGAAAAAATTAAATCACTTGTTATGTATGTAAATTGCGCACATGGTAAAGGTATTAAATTTATAAGGGATGAACTAAAATTTTTCGCAAAGACACATATAAACTCAAATGGTGGTGATTCATTCAAAAGTATTATTTTATTGAACGCAGACAAGCTTACAATGGACGCACAATCTGCCCTACGCAGATGTATTGAATTATTTAGTCATAATACCCGGTTTTTTATTATTGTTGAAGATAAATATAAATTATTGAAACCAATATTGTCGCGATTTTGCGAGATTTATGTTTCGGAACCAGAACATAATGGTAAAATAATAAATTTATACAAATACAACTTAAATGAAGTATTTAATATGAAAGAAGTAAAAAATATACACCAAGAATGGTTAAAAAAAGAATTATTGAAATTTGTAACTAAATCCACAAATACTAATATAAATTATAATATAGATGAATTTATGAAACTTTCAATAAAACTATATGAAAAAGGTTATAGTGGAATTGATATTATAAATTTGCTAGAAAACTCAAAATTTATGGATACAATTTTAACACTCGAAAAGAAGTATGAATTATTATTTGCATTTAATAAAGTTAGAAAGGAATTTAGAAATGAAAAAATATTAATTTTATTTATTTTAAATTTTATTTTTTTAGACAAAGAACTTGTATTAGAAAATATTAGTTTTATGTAAATTAGTTTAAAAAGGTAAAAAATAAAAAACATATTTAGTAATTATGGACGATTTTTCGATTTCAAGTTTACATGAATCTAAAAACGAATGGGCATCTCGTTTAATTACTATTTTAACCCCATTAGTAGTGGACGGTTATAGATCTATTTTAGACGAAGCATTAAAATTATGCCGAGAAAATAATGAAACCGAGAAATATTTAATGACATTTCAGAATTTTATTTCAAGAATTCCAAAATGGAATCAATCAATTATTGAAACTGAGAAAAATAGAATATGTGAAAAATCAGGGTGTAGTTATTTAGAAGATTTAGTAACATGTGTTCATATAATACAACTGAAAATTTTAACTGCTATGAGAGTAGGACAAAAGCAGAAAAAGATTGATATTAATATTCCCAAGCTGGATGATTTTATTCATAAAGTGTATATAAATGTGGCAAGAAAAATATATAAAAATGTTTATTTGTTTGAATTAAATATATCTCCTTTACAAATTCAAAAGCATAATAGAGAACTAGAAATAATTGTTCAGGAAGGAATTTTAAATACATTGAGAGAGAGTATTCCAGTAGATGCGATATTAAAAGCCTATATGGATGAAACAATTGAAGAAAATGTTACCGAAGAAGTTAAAGAAACATATGTTGATCAGCCTATCAAGGTTGAATCAAACAACAATACAAATAACAATACAAACAACAATACAAATAACAATACAAATAACAATACAAATAACAATACAAACAACAATACAAACAACAATACAAACAACAATACAAACAACAATACAAATATTTTAGATAATAATTTTGTAAATAATAACAACAATATTCAAAAACCCAAGTTGTCTTTTAACGATAATGATTTTGTTAGAGATGAATTTAACAACGAACAAGTAGTAAATGCTTCAAAAGATATTAACAGATTAGAGAAAATTGGCATGGAAAGGGCAATCAAAAGAAAAATGGACGAAGCGGAAGATGATGATGATGATGATAATGTAAAATTAAAAATATCTGACCAGAATGTGGAATTAAGTAGTTTAGATATACATCAAATTAGTGAACCAAATATAAACTTACTTCCAGATTTATTGATTGACGATATAGAAATTTTAACATAAACAAATTATTGCGTTAAAATATAAATAAGATTGTGCTTTAGTATTTTAAATGGATAATATTTTTATTTTTGCGTTAATAATTTCTATTGTGTTTTTTATAGTTAAATTTATTGAAATGAGATTTGTAGATAATGAGCCCAAACCATTAAAATTGCTTGTAAGAGATACATTAGTAGTGTATTTTAGTGTAATTTTCGGAAATTTCATTTTAGACCAAGTTGAACCAATTTTAAAGGATAGTGGTGAAATTTCTAAAGTAACTCCTGTGTTTACAGACAATCCTGGGTTCTAAATAATTAAAAAATAATATAAAAATACAAATTAATAATAAAAATAATAATATAAATTTTAAAATTATATTACTATTAAAGTTTTCTTACAATTTACACCCTTAAAGATTTAAAACGGCACCATTGAGGTTAATATATTTATTTTTTATATTTCTTAAGAGATTTTTTATATTCGCATTCATCGTGTATTTTTTTTTCAAATTCAAACCCAATAAGAGCTAATTTATGTAATTCACATGTTATATCGCTTTTTAATCCATCATCATATGTATCTTTACAATTGCGTTTTCCAAACCCTCTATACTCATTTATGTAATATGACATAAAATTTTCTATAGTTATTTGTTGTTCTACATCATAACTTCTCATATAATTTAGAAATTGACTAAAAGTTTTAAAATTATCCATTGTTATTATTATTATTATTTTATAATAACAATGTGAATAATATAATTTGAAATCAATTTTTTTACTTATCAAAAGGTTATGCTTTAAATCTTCAAGGGTCTAAATTCTAAGCATAAACAGGGATTTTATCAATATCGATAATTTCACCTGGTATATTTTGACTATTATATTCATATGCCATAAATTCAGGTCTATTTAGCTGAGCTTGTGGAGTATGATTATGAACACATCTTGCTATCATTTTATATAATTTAAAGTCTGGATATCTATCATCTCCATTTGTTTTATATAACAAATTTAACCCCTTATCATCAAGACACCACTCAATAACTAACTTCTTAACAGGATCACAAGATTCTAGATTTTTTGTTTCTTGTAAATCATCTACAACATAATCGAAAATAGAACAAGCCAATCTACAAATATCAAAACTAAAATTTGGTTCTAAACGAGGTTTCTTTTCATTTAAAAATGGCTCTGTATTATACTGTGTTGATGCGTCACCATTATGGCTGAAACTATCACTGCAGAATATTTTTCCTTTGAATTTATAAATACTTCTTCCAAAATCTATTATTTTAAATATTTTTCCAAAAGTGGGAACTTTATAGTTTTTATTTTTGTAACGGTAGTATAAATATTTCTTAGTTGTACTTATATACATAACGTTATTTGTATGAAGGTCATTATGAGTGAACGAAAATGCCTTTTGGTATGTTATCAAAATCATAATAACCTGCATAAATGCGGAAAACCATTCTTCTTGCGTTAATTCATTATTTAAAATCAAATTATCAAATGTATTTTCGCAATTTTCTAGACAAATTAGTTGAACTGGAAAATTAGGAATTGTAGCTTCTATAACTTCCTCTATTTCTTCTTCCTCATCATCAATATCTTCCCAGTTTGATTGGGAATCATCATTATCACATTTATCATCATCATCGCACTTGTCATCATCGCACTTGTCATCATCACATTCATCATCACATTTATTATCATCACATTTATTATCATCACATTTATTATCATCATCACATTTATCATCGTCATCACATTTATCATCGTCATCATCAATACTATTCTGTGTTGATGTATGAGATGTTCTTGAAGAACAACTTGATGAAGACTTAATAGTAGCAGATTTAGAATCATCTTTTTTATCAAAAAAATTACTTTCTGTCATATCAATAAGTTCTATAGACATATTTTTAAGGTCATTTAAATCAATATGACTATTATTATCATTATTGAAAATATCTTCGTATAAGTCTTCATTAATAGATTTTATGGATGAGTTTGATTTAAGACTTGAATTATACTCAATTTTAATAGGTTTAAGTTTAATATTATCATCTTTAAAAATATGGTCATAATTATCAACAGTAAATAATACATTTTTATTTTTATTAAAAAAATCAGAACTAACTAAATATTCTAAATCGTCATAAACATTAATTTTAAACTCGTTTTTAATACCTAAAAAGGAACCGTAATAATCAACACCATTAATAAAATTATTATTATGACAAAGGAAGCTACTTAAATATGAAAATAATCCATCAATATATGCTGAATTATTATAATCCCTAATTTTTTGTTGTATATTTGAATTAGATGAGTCTAAAGTAGGTAAATTGAACAAACTATTATCATTTGTATTATATTTACCAATTAAGTATTTAAAAGGATCTAAAAGAGGAGCTAATTTAAAAAATATTGCTTTATCTTTCGTTTTTTTAGTATTATCTATATTTTTAACCTTACAATTAAATATATTAACGTTTTCTTCTAATCTTTCATTTACTTCTGTTATATAAAATTGATGGTTCAAATTAATAGCATTGTAATTTGTATCATTCAAATTAAAAAATCTTTGATATATAGGAATAAAATTTTGAGTTTTAGAAATAAATAATGATTTTCTTTCTTCTAAAGATTTAAAAAGTTCTTGATTCTTTCTTTTATGATAATTTACTTCTATCATTAATAGCTATTTAATATATAAATAATCCATTTTTTTAACTTATTATTTGTATATTTGTTTAAAATAAAATAAATAAAATAAATAAAATGCGTATTATTAATAAATATAAAATTCTATTATTTATTAATAATAAAAATGACACTCGAATTAAAAAAATTTGATATGAAAAGCATTAGTTTCAAACCGAATGAAAATAAAGGTCCTGTTGTTGTATTAATAGGTAAACGTGATACAGGTAAATCTTTTTTAGTTAGAGATCTATTGTATTATCAACAAGAAATTCCAATAGGAACTGTTATTTCAGGTACAGAAGAAGGAAACGGATTTTACGCAAAAATGGTCCCGAAATTATTTGTTCATAATGAATATAATACCGCAATTATTGAAAACATATTGAAAAGACAACGTACCGTTTTAAAACAAATAAAGAAGGAGATGGAAACATATAAACGAAGCACAATTGACCCTCGAGCCTTTGTTATTTTAGATGATTGTTTATATGATGCTACCTGGACGAGAGATAAAATGATGAGATTACTTTTTATGAACGGAAGACACTGGAAGGTAATGTTAATAATCACAATGCAATATCCTTTAGGTATTCCACCTACATTGAGAACAAATATAGATTATGTTTTCATATTAAGAGAAAATTATATTGCAAATAGAAAAAGAATATATGAAAATTATGCTGGTATGTTTCCAACATTTGAATCATTTTGTCAAGTCATGGACCAGTGTACTGAAAATTATGAATGTTTAGTTATTAATAACAATTCAAAGTCAAATAAATTGCAAGACCAAGTATTTTGGTATAAAGCTGACAGTCATAATGATTTTAGATTAGGTTCAAAAGAATTCTGGGAATTATCTAAAAATATGGGCGATGAAGAAGAAGAAGAACAATATGATCCAAATTCTATTAAAAAACGTGGAGGAGGACCTAAAATTAGTGTTAAAAAGACAAAATGGTAGAAAGTATAGCAAAACAGCATGTGCTTTTATAAAAACAGTTTTTAAAATATATAAGCAGTTATAACAACTTAAAGAGTATCTTATTATAAAGTATATAATAAGATGCAAGAACTAAATATTGTAGAACTCATAGAGAAAAACCCAATCTCTAAACTGTCAAATGTGTATAATAACAAATTAATAAATAAAATCAAGGAAAATTTCACTGATTTTGAATCACAGTTATTTGTAAGCAGTTTTTATTGCTACTTGAATTATGATAAAAATATAGATTTTGTTGTAGATTTAGATGATATATGGAAATGGTTAGGATTTCAACAAAAAATAGATGCTAGAAGATTATTAGAAAAACATTTTAAATTAGATATAGATTACAAAACTGCTTTGGGTAAAACCAAAGCGGTTTTAAATGATGAAAAACCGCTTAACCTTAAGGATAAGCAATATTCTACAAAAAATATAAAACAAAATGGCGGACACAACAAACAAACTATATTATTAACCATAAAATGTTTCAAATCATTATGTTTAAAAGCTCAAACCAAAAAGGCTGGTGAAATTCACGAATATTATATGAAAATGGAAGAAGTTTTACATCAAATTGTAGAAGAAGAAACGGATGAATTAAGACTCCAGTTAGAGCAAAAAGAAAATATTATTTTGGAAAAAGATATTACAATTAAAAATTCAAAAAAGGAAAAACAAAAGGCGGTAGAACAAGCAATAATTGTCCAATTTCCATTAAATACTGAATGTATATATTTTGGAACTATTGATAATACAAATGAAGAAAATGAGACGCTAATAAAATTTGGTCATACAAATGACTTGGCAACAAGAGTACAAGACCATCGTAAAAAATACAATAACTTTGTTTTAGTAGAGGCATTTAGAGTTCAAAATAAAGTAGAAATTGAAAATCTAATCAAGACATATCCAAAAATTAAAAGACAAATTCGCACACTTGAACTAAATGGGAAAAATAAAACAGAAATAATTTCTTATGATGCCACAAATTTTACTATTGATAAATTAACTAAACATATTAAGGATATTATACATTCTAAAACATATAGTATAGATAATTTTAATAGATTAATAAAACAAAATGAAGAATTAGAAAATGACAATAGAATATTAACAGAAAAAAATAAGTCTCAGGAAATAATCATTATTGAAAAAAATATTCAAATAAATGAATTTAGAGAAAAAATAGAAAATCAACAAAAGGTTATCGAGACGGTTAAATTTGAAAATCAACCCATTTATCAAAATGTATTATTACCAGAAGATGAATTGAATAAAAAATTTGCCGAGTTTGTAAATAGTATTTGTATTGTGAGACCTGATGTAGAAGAATTATCTGTAAATATTGAAGGACGTTTTCGTTTATGGAGCCAAGTAAAACCTACAAAGGAAGTTTTTCACGCATTAAAAAATTATATGGATACAAGATTTAAACCAAAACGCGTTCAAGGAAATCACGGATATTTAGGTATTAAATTAAAATTTGTAGAATATAACAAAACACTAGACAATTCTCAAGTCGAAACATTTATATTTCAATTATGTCAATTTTCTGATTGCGGAAAAATATTAAATTCTGTATTATTGAGGGAATATCAAAAATGGAAAACAAATGTTGGTAAAGAATTATCTGAAAATGATATGAAGGAAATTAAAGAATATTTAAATACATCACCTTACGCACTTAAAGCAACAGTTTGGACAGATGAAGGAAATAATGAAGGATATTATGGAGTATCACTCAAAGAGTATGATAATAAACCAAAATTAATTTCATCAACTGGTAAAAAAGTTTATAAAAGAGAAAAAGAAACTAATCAGATGTTGTCAACATGGGAATCAATATCTAAAGCTGCTGAATCAGAAGGAATATCAGCTGCTAAAATGAGTAGATGTGTAAAAAATAAAATTGTGATAAATGATTATTTTTATTCTACAGAATAATTATTTATCTTCTTCTTTTCATAGATTTCTTATTTTTCCTATTTATTTTTTAGTATGAATAATATAGTTATTAAAGATAAAACAATATTAAAATATTGTTCGTAAATTCCTGCATCAACTGGTGATGTTTTACTTTCTTTTATAGCAAATAAATGGGTTAAAAATGCTAAACTTCCAATTCCGTATAAAACAAAAAACATAATTGGAACTTTAGAATTGGTAAATACAACAGAATAACATAAAAAGGCAAAACTTATTGCTTTAATTAATGGTCCATAACCATATAAATCTAACATATATAATATATATATATATAATAAATATTCGACTAAATAATAAAAATAATATTATTAATTTTAAAATTATAATATAAAATATAATTATTATAAATATAAATGAAAATAGGAGTAGCGATTCCTTGTTATTATGGTCATATTCAACGATTATATGATTTATTAGATTCAATTGAGAAACAAACAATACTTCCAAATAAAGTAGTTGTTAACAGTTCTTCAACAAGCAGTTTTGTTTATAATAAAGATTACAGTTTTCCATTAGAAGTAATTGTCACAGAAGATAAACAAAATGCCTCAAAAAATAGAAATATAGCCGCTTCAAAATTAAATGACATGGATTATATAACCTTTATTGATGCTGATGATATAATGCATCCTCAAAGAATCGAATTTATTTTAAAAGTGTTTCAAAAATACGACAGTGATATAATTTTACACAATTATTTTGAATCGTCAAAAGGAAACATTGAAACATTTTTTAAGAATTTTGAAGAAATTAAAATAAGAACTCATACACTTATTCAAGGTTGGACTGGTTGTATTACTCATATAAACGGATATAGCGATAATATAGATAAAATTCATCATGGTCAAGTTACTGTTAAAAGATCAATTTTTGAACAAGTTAAGTTTCCAGAAGAACGTGAATTTGAAACCAAAGAGGATTGTGTATTTTGTTACAGAGTGTTTAGTTTACCAAATATAAAACACGCATATATTCAAAATGAGCTTTCATATTATAAACCATCAAATACTGGTGGTATCGCACAATAAATTTATAATTTATTTTGGTGTTTGATTAAGACTAATACTGATCGGGTATTTTATAAAACAATAATCCCTCCATGTAGTATGAAAAGAATGATTTAATTCACACCATTCAAATAAATATTTTCCGCACGAATTTTTCAATGGAAATTCTTTCCATAAATTGTATTTAAAATGAAATAGTAAATTCATAATTCCCATTTCATTTGTTCTACACAAGGTATATTTGTTCATTGCTTCTATTAATTGTATTTTATTACACGTTTTTAAAATATTTGTATCATAAACCCATATACAATTCAACATATGGTGGGAATTAAACATCTTCTCTCCATCACCATTTGCGATATCATTTACAACTAAATCAATTAATTCTGGATTTTCCCAATCTAATTGAAATTTAAATATTTGATCGGGATTAAAATTAGGTGAAGCATCATTTGGTGCTACTATTTTATCTTTGTAATCTAATTCTAACAAATACTTAACATCATCTAAAACTCTCAGTCCTGAATCTAAATATACAACTCTAGTCCATTTAGCAAAATAATCATCAAAAATGTGTAATTTTTCCCATTGATTCAATTTATGTATTTCTCTCTTATCACTATTTGCGAAACCATTAGGACCAATTTTTTCAAGTAATAATGTTTTATCAATTAAAGGAAATTTCGCTTCTATTATATTATTATTTTGTTTATAGGTTTCATCTAAATCAAAATCAATTGTTATCAATACGATTTCTCCTGACCATGTGCCAACTGTTCGTAAATCATTAATTGTTACCTTAGTTTTATAAAAATAAGCCTTATCTGTTACTAATGTAAAAATAGTTGAAGTTTCCATATTTTAACTATAATAAATAAATTGTTGTTATTTTATATATTAATTATTACAAATGAATTAATATATTTCAAGTTTTAAAGTTTTTACAAATTATATTTTTTAATCAAGTCGTTCCATTGAATCATCATTAACATTAGTCTGTTTATTTGTAACAAATGGTCCACTAATTAACTTACTTTGTCCGTGGTCACTATCGCCAACAACAATATTTTCACCTTCGAACAATTCCTTACGAATATCTGCGGCACTAACTTCATCTTGGTCCTTAAAAGATGATTCAACAGATTTGACATTATTAATTCCAATTAAATTTCCTTCTTCATCAATAGTTTGTGTAATAGTATTACCTGATTTTTCAGCATTCTTAATATTTTCCTCAATCGCTTTTTTCTTCGAGTCTTTGACACGCTGATCAAAAGCAGATTTAGCATTGGTTTCGTTTTTATTCTTTTCAGACATAAGTTGATTAAGCTCTTCCTCCATATATTCAACTCTTCCAGTTTTGTATGCCTCCGGTTCCCAAGGCATCCATAAACCTACTGGTCCAACATAAACATCATGGTTTGGGTCAACTTCTCTTAACATCTTGCAACGCAATTCAGCTTCTTCTAACGACGGGTATGCGCCTCGAATTTTAACACCTCGAATGCTAGTTTGAAAATTATGTTTTATTCCGAATTTTTTATCTAAATCTTCCTCGTTATTATCTAAAAATGTCTTATATTCGTCTTCCATTGAGGATTTTGAAAGTGAATCTTTTTCTTCCTTGACAAACTCCTTAAAATCATTTGTAAGGTCGTCAAAATTCATATTGTATTTATAAGAGACAAAGTTTAGAAATTGAACAAACTTTTCCATGGATTTATTTAATTCCCATTTCTTTAGGAACTCTTCGAAGAAAAAAATCTCTTTTTGTTTCAAAATTTTTTCAGGAGAAATGAAAGATACACAAACAAATTTTTGTCCTGCTATTGTTTTATCTTCCTCCAATAAATCAACATATTTAGGGTTAGCCTTGCCATTTTCCATTTTCTTTTCAAAACCTTGCTTTTTTGAATTCTTATCTTTAGAGCGATTCATTTTAATTAAAATATATATATTATTTTAAGTGTTTTATCGCATATATATATATTTTTTTTCTTAATAATTATTATAATGAACGGACTAATTAACGTTGGAGAACTTGTCAAGAGAATTATTAAGTACCTTGTTGAAGGTTTAATGGTAGCTATTGCTGCTTATGCTATTCCTAAACGTTCTTTGAATATTGAGGAAATTATTTTGATTGCTTTAACCGCTGCGGCTACTTTCAGTATATTGGATACATATATACCAAGTATGGGTGCTACAGCTAGATCTGGTGCTGGCTTTGGTATTGGTGCTAACTTGGTTCGTTTCCCAGGTGGGTTTTAAATTTAAACTTAAGATTTAATTTTATTAAAAATATAATTTACAATTATGCTGTAATTTATATATTATTTATAATTATAATTATAATTATGTATAAATAATATATAAATGAATAATGATTATGGAGTCGGTAATAATATTAGATTAGAAATTCATGGGGTTCCTGATGTTTGTCGAGTACGATTTGGTGTTAATCAAATTAATCCCGAATATTTTGTCATACAATCATATACAACAAGTTTACACTATTTAATTCATTCTCATAATAATGTGAATAATAATATTAATGTTGTTGTTATTGATGAGGATGAATTAGAAGAATTTTTAGATGATTATGCGGAGGATCATCCTGGTTTTAATATAGCTCAGGCTTTTCAAGCTCTCAATGTTCAACCATTTATAATAGAAGATTTAACAGGAGAGATACCTATTTTACCTGACATGAATGGTAACAATTTAATAGGTGTTCATCCGTTGAATAATAATAATATTAATGAGCCAATTATGCCTGTAGCACAAGTAGCACAAGTAGCACAATTGAATTCTATTATACCTTTAGGCGGCATAAGAAGACAATCAAAAAAATATAGAAAATCGAAGAAATTAAGAAAACGTAATAAAAATAATTTTAAAAATCGTAAAACAATGCGAGGTGGGTTCACAGGTCACGAAGAAACTATATTACAAAACTTAGGATTTTCTCAAGCAGATATAGAATTTTTAGAAGAATTAGGATTAAATATGAATTTAATAGAAACATCCTTAAATAGTGTTAATCAAACAACCGGTATAAATTGGACACCACAAGAATTAATAAATGATTTATATAATATTGATAATGATATCAATAGTAGTGTTAGTAGTATTCATAGTTCATTAGGTAACTCTTATTTATCGGATATATCTGATTTAAATGCAAGTTTAAATTTGTCAAATATTTCAGAAGAAAGTGATCATTATATAGACAATGACGATGAAGAAGGACAATATTTTAATCATGATTCTGACTCGTCGTTACATTTGTCTGATTTACAAGGAAATCCTTCCGCATTAACTGATTCTCCTTCAGACAATTCAATTGTTTCAAATAATTCAAATATTTTTGAAGATTTAAATAATTCACATGATTCACATGATTCACATGGTTCAAATAATTCACATGAAACAACAATGGAAGGAGGGAAATCCAAGAAATCCAAGAAATCCAGAAAATCCAAGAAATCTAGACGTTAAATCGTAGTTATAAACTCCCAATCTAATTCTTCACAAATGTTCTTCCAAATTGTGTCTTGTTCTATTCTTTTCTCTCTATCTTTTAACATAGGAAACTGATCTAAATATTGTGTTTCGCCTAGAAGTTCACATAGCTTATACGCAGTATAATAATAATTTAAAAAATTAACTCTATCATCCGGACAGAATTTAGAATAAGGTGCCTGTAATTCAATAAAAAGATTACATAATTTTTCTTCCAATTCCGGAGACATAATTGGTGGTTTAATACCCAATTTATCTTTAATAAATGGTATATGTTCATAATATTTATTATAGCCCAATTTTTTCAATATTTCCTTAGTTTTGTGATTGGTTATTTGACTAATTTCAATTCGTTCCTTTTTAATTTGAAGTTTGATATTTTCAATTACATCAGGCGGTATTTGAGTTGTTTCTTTACCCTGAAACTGAGACAATATTTCTTTAAAATGATTAATTCTCTTATAAGCATAAAAACATACTTCTTTTGGTGGTTCTTTATAAGAAGGTTTTTCATTTTCAATCAAGTAAGGTATATTTCTGGCACATATATTACATATAAGAATACCTTCATCTTCTAAGGGAATTAATTCTCCTTTAAAACAGTACTGACAAATGTCTGTTTGACAAACAAAATTATTAACATCAATAAAATTATCGTCATTGTTACTCAAATATTTTTGAACAATATTATTATTTTTATTTAGAAAAATCTTATTTTCGGTGTCGTCTTCTTTAATTTTAAAGAAGTTATTTAATATTTTTGTTTTATTTGTATTTAATGATACACCAGATGAAATATTTTTTTTATTTTCAAAATAGTCAAAAATAAATTTTGAATTATCAAGAAAATAATCTTTTTTAGAATGTTTTAACTCTTTAATAGTTGAATTTATTTCATTAATACGGTCTACTATATCTAATTTTTGTTCAACTGTTAGAGTATTTTTACTTTCTTGTTGCGATTTGAGTAATTCATTTCTTTCATTTTTTAATTCAGGAATAGTGTAAGTATCATTTTTAGAAAATTCATTAATAAATTCTTTATGTTTTCCATCAAGAGTTACAGAAGATTTTTTATTATACTTTAATTTTTTATTTGTTTTTGGTTTGAAACTAGGCATATAAGTAGTATATTATAACATTTTTTTAATTACTAATAAAACAAAATTATATTTTATATTAATTTAAATAAATTTAAATAATTAATAATTCATAATTTATTTTAATACACAAGTTAAAAGACAATTTATGTTTTCTCATATTTTAATAAAATATTTATGGATATAAAAATAAATATAGATAAGTATTTAGAAAATAATAAAATTAATATAGATAATAATACTTTTCAAAAAATGGTATTTGTATTTAACGCTTTAGATGATGGATGGAGTATTAAAAAACTGAATAACTCATTTATTTTTAAAAAAAACCACGAAGGAAAAAAAGAGATTTTTGATGAAACATATTTAGAAACGTTTATGAAGGCAAATTTTGATATGAATAAATTATTATTAACATACAGCAATAATTAAAATTTGGTCATTTTATTTAGTCATTTTATTTGATCATTTTATTTGGTCATTTTATTTGGTCATTTTATTTGGTCAGTTTATTTAGTCAAACAACATAATAATCACAATATTTTAGTTCATTTTATTTTAAATGTATTATGATGTAATAATTTTAGAAGTATAATAAAATATATTTGTGTTACATAAATTTTTAATTAAATTAATTAATTAATTTAATTAAATTAAAATTCGAAAAATTTTTTTCTTTAGCTTATTATATAAAATGGGTGGTGGACTTATGCAACTCGTAGCTTATGGCGCTCAAGATGTTTACCTTACTGGTAATCCTCAAATTACTTTCTGGAAAGTTACTTATCGCAGATATACTAACTTTGCCATCGAATCAATCGAACAAACTTTCAACGGACAAGCTGATTTCGGACGTCGTGTTCAATGCACAATCAGCAGAAATGGAGATTTGGCTTACCGCACTTACCTCCAGGTTACTCTCCCTGAGATTAACCAGCTTATGGGCGCCGGTGCCTATTCTAATACTGCGAGCCACGGTGTTTATGCTCGTTGGTTGGATTACCCAGGTGAGCAACTTATTGCCCAAGTTGAGGTTGAGATTGGTGGTCAAAGAATTGACCGTCAATATGGTGACTGGATGCACATCTGGAACCAGCTCACTATGTCTTCTGAGCAACAAAGAGGTTATTTCAAGATGATCGGTAACACTACTGCCCTTACCTTCATCACTGATCCCTCTTTCTCTGATATTGATGGTCCTTGCGACTCTGTTGCTCCTCGTCAAGTTTGCGCTCCTCGTAACGCTCTCCCTGAGACTACCCTTTACATTCCTCTCCAATTTTGGTTCTGCACCAACCCCGGTCTTGCTTTGCCTTTGATTGCCCTTCAATACCACGAGGTCAAGATTAATCTTGATATCCGCCCTATTGATGAGTGCTTGTGGGCTGTTACTACATTGAACTGCAATGTAAGCCCTTACCCAAGAGCTCCTACTTCTGCTTATCCTACCCAATATACTCCTGGTCGTCCAGTTGCTGCCGCCATTGCTTACAATCAATCTATGGTTGCTGCCTCTTTGTATGTTGACTATGTCTTCTTGGACACTGACGAGAGACGCAGAATGGCCCAAAACCCCCATGAGTACTTGATTACTCAGCTCCAATTCACTGGTGATGAGTCTGTTGGTTCTTCTTCTAACAAGATTAAGCTTAACTTTAACCACCCCGTTAAGGAGCTCATCTGGGTTGTTCAACCTGATTCTAATGTTGATTACTGCTCATCTTTGGCTTGTGATGCTCTCTTGTTCAAGGTTCTCGGTGCCCAACCTTTCAACTACACTGATGCTATTGATGCTTTGCCCAATGCTATCCATGCTTTCGGTGGCCCTGTCGCTGTTGCTGCCGATTCTCGTGCTTACATTGATGCTAACGGTCTCTTCCAAGATGCTGGTGCGGTTGATGTTGCCTGGACTGGATACTGGTCTGGTGCTGGAAACCCTTACAACGAGGTTAACTTGGGAGGCCCTGCTCTCCCCACCAATGCTGTTACCCCGGGAATGGTTCCTGATGCTAGTTCTCACAATGACAACTCTGGTGTCTCTGATGCCGGTACATTTGTCCTCTCTGAGACCTCTTTGGACATGCACTGCTGGGGACAAAACCCCGTCGTCACCGCTAAGCTCCAACTTAACGGCCAAGACAGATTCTCTGAGCGTGAAGGTTCTTACTTCTCTTGGGTCCAACCTTTCCAAGCGCACACCAGATGCCCTGATGAGGGTATTAACGTGTACTCTTTTGCCTTGAGACCTGAGGAACACCAACCAAGCGGCACGTGTAACTTCTCCAGAATAGATAATGCCACACTGCAACTTGTGCTCTCCAACGCCACCGTTGAGGGAACCAAAACTGCCAAGGTCCGTGTCTATGCCACCAATTACAACGTTTTGAGAATTATGTCTGGTATGGGAGGTCTTGCTTACTCAAATTAAAGAAATTGTTACGATTTATCGTCTCATTATATTTCATATATTTCATATATTTTAATAATTAAAACAATTAATTATTAAAGTTTTATCAAGGGTGTCCATAGTATTTACACCCTTTGTTGAAATAATATATTATAAACTTATTAAACAACTTAGAGACATGTAATATAGTATATTACAGAACTATAATGGAAATTATTAAGGCATTTAATTCAAACAATTTACATACAGAAATAGTAATAAAAGGAACTATCAGTGAACCCTTATTTAGAGCAAGTGATATAGGTGAAATTTTAGAAATGGGAAATATTAGAACATCAATTCAACAATTTGATGAAACTGAAAGACATGTCCATACTATGGACACGTCTACAGGACCAAAACAAGTAACATTTCTTACTGAAAAAGGACTATATAAGGTGTTATTTAAATCAAGAAAACCGATTGCTGAAAAATTTCAAAATTGGGTATGCGAAGTAGTAAAAGAAATAAGATTAAATGGTGTATATGATTTACAAAAACAACTATTACAAGTTGAACATCAAAAGGAAAAAGAATACGAGGTAAAATTAGAGAAACAAAAGGTTCTAGAAAGGGAAAAGGTAATATTAAAAGAATACGCAACAATAGGTTCAATTATTTACATAATTAAAGTAAAAACATTTGAAAATGGACAATATATAATAAAAATAGGAGAGAGTCGAAGAGGCATTAAAGATAGATACAACGAACATAAAAGTAAATACGAGGAGTGTTTATTGTTGGATTGCTTTGCCGTTAACAAAAGCAAAGACTTTGAGAGTTTTCTACACAACAACGAAATTATAAAATGTGACAGGGTTAAGGATTTAAAAGGTCACGAAACAGAACTAGAATTATTTCTAATTGGAAAAAATCTTACATACAAACGATTAATAGATATTATAAATAATAATATAAAATATTTTAACAACAATGATACAAATAAAATAGAATTAGAAAACGAACAATTAAAGCTTATGCTTGAAATGAAGAATACAAATAATGACAATTTATTGATTCAAGAACTAATACAAACTGTGAAACAAATGTCTGGAAAAATAGATGATCTAGAAAAATCAAACAAGGAATTATTACAAAAATTTAATTCAACACAAAGCAAAATTGTAACAGGATTTAATGAACCATTAGTCACACTAGGTCCCAGATTACAAAAAATTAACCCAGAAACATTAGAGCTAATTAAAGTATATGAAACTGTTTCAGAAGCAATGAAAGAAGATAGTAACATTAAAAGACCAAGTATAAATAAGGCAATTGTTGAAAATACTGTTTATAATGGATATAGATGGCTATTTGTCGTCAGAGAATTAGACGCTAATATAATTCATAATATTTTACCAACCCGTCAAAGCAGACAACAAAACATAGGTTATATAGCTCAAATTAACAAAGAAAAAACAGAAATAATTAATGTATATTTAGATAGAAAAACAGCATCACATTTCAATGGATATGAATCATCAGCGGCATTAGATAATCACGTTAAAAACAACTCTTTAACAAAGGGTTATTATTATAAATTATATAATGATTGTGATGAAATTTTAAAAGACAATTTCGTTGAAAAAAATAAAGGCGACCCATTATTATATAAAAATGGAGTTGGGCAATATGATTCTAGTAATAATTTAATAAAAGAATTTGAATGTAAATATGAGTGTATAAAACAATTAAAAATTAGTGATAAAACATTGGTAAAAGCGCTCGATAAATCTATAATGTATCAAAATTGTTACTATAAAAATATAGGAAGTAAACTAAAATGTTTTTAATTATTAAAGCAAAAAAGTGGTTTCCCACCTTTTACAAATTATATGATAATATGATAATAAATACAAAACACAATATATACACATAATAATTAAAATACTTACCTAATAAATAACAACGTTCCTCCAGTCGCTTCGCTTATATGTCGCTTCGCTTAAAAACCTATAGAGATATAAATATAATATAATAAATAAGAGTTAGTATAATGTTATAGATATAATAATAAATTAGAACTTACCTTAAGCATCGCGAATTTCACCATCCTCTAAGTCCTCAGGTGTGTCAACCAGACCCTTTCTCATTAGATACGACAAATCATGTTTAGCCTCTTTCAAGACCTTAGGACTTTGACTAGGTAGACGACCACACCCTTGTGTCAGAACCCACAACATTGACATTTGAGACTCATACTCTTCTTTTTTCTTATTTAGAATGGCCTCTTTCTCGTCGTATAAATCAGCAGGCTTTATCTCCACATAAGCGTTGTCTACCTGAGCCTCAAGAAGACTTAGATTCAATCGACCCTTCGGCTTGTCGCCATAGTGCTTCTTTCCGGTGTTGATAAAGACCTGCCACTTCTTGCTCTTGTCGTACTTATCGCAATAGATGAAGTCTGAACCATCATCGCGAATAGTGTTAACTAGCATACAACTATTTTCGCTGTTGTGAAAGTGATCGAAGTGTACATAAGCAGCCTTGTAATCGTAGCCGTTTCTGTCCTTCTTCAATATAAAATCTACCTTATTCACTTTACCAACGTAATAGTGGTGGAAAATAAAGGCTACCTTCTCGAAGCTGGTTCTTACGTCAACTCTGGGGATGAAGAAGCTGATTTGATCGTTATTTTCGTTGAAGACGCGGGGCCTGAAGACTGGGGTTATTTCTGTGAGACTGTACTTGTATTTTTTATTGTTGTTATTATTGTTATTGTTTCCGTTCATTCTCTGATTTCCGTTTCTGTTGTTATTCATTTGGTTTGACATTTTAATGTATTACTTATTATTTTATACAATAATTTTAAAACTTAAAAAGTATTTCAATTTTTTTTGTTTCAATAATATTTTTAATGTAAGATTTTATAAAATAAAATTGAAATAAAAAATATCATTTAATATTTTTGTATAATATAAAATGACAATGAACCAAATAATCGGTGGAACTAACTCAGAAAATGAAGAAGTAATAAAATTATATGTAAAAAAGATATTTACAACAAATACTAGACATTATTTTATAAATGTAAATGCTCCTTTAAAGGATATAATGGAGCATATATTAAATAATGCAGAAAATCATTTTCAAATTGACCGTAATGAACCAAAAGAATTAGTAGCAAGCGGGCAATCTATACCAGGAGTAAAATCAGAAGACGCACCAGCAATAGAATTAGAGAATTCAGGGGAAACATTTAAGCAAAGATTTGGTAACAGATATAATTTGACTGCATTTTATATACGATCCGCAGGAAATCGAATAATAGGTTAGAATAATTTTTAAAAATAACAAGCATAAATACTTGTAAAAAATAAATTTAAAAAGAATAAATTAAAAAAGTGAATTGCTTTTTTAATTTGATTAAAATGTATAAAAATAAAGTAAACCATGTCCAACCAAGGAGCAAACAACACTGTATATTCCGTATATATTCCCAAAATATACAAGGGGCGCGGGTTTGAAAAAATTGGAAGCGTATTCTTTGAGCTACGCGTAGGAAGAGTAACCCGTGTAGATTTTGTGCCTTTTAAAAATAAACGAGATTCGGGAAATTATCGTTCCGCTTTTGTATATTTTACCAAACTGTATACTGATAAACCGAATCATATTATAGATGCTATCGAAAGTAAAGGAAGATATCTTTTAAATTTAGACGCAAATATAGCCGTTTCAAAATACACTGATAGTGAGTATTGGGAATTACTGAAAAATAAAAAACCTTTTGAGGAAACTACAACAAATATTCATCAACTGGCTCACAATATGAAGATCATGGAAGAAAAAATGACAAAAATAGAGGAAACAAATAAAATTCTAACCGAAGAAAACCAAAAACTAAGAAAAGAAATAGAACTTTTAAAGGCAACTATGGAAAATAACGTTGAACCCACATTGTGTGATTTACACTGTAATTTAGATGCGACGCAATATAAAATATCACGGCTACAGAGAACTAGCTCTAAATTGATAGAGCAAATATTTGAAGATGAACCCAGTAAAATCTCACTAAATAATGATATGTTATACGGTATTCCGTATGCTAAAAGATTATTAAAAGATGAAACTGATTATGGTGACAGCGACAATGAAACGCTCGATCGAGAAAAAATTACTCAAGATAATGCTAATTAAATTATACAAAATTAAAAAATTAGTTTGTTATATTTTATAATCTCCTTACTTATAACAGGGTTTACAATAGGTTCACAATCACTTTGTTCTATTGAAACATAATTAAAATTATTTTTATTAAGAAAATCTGTTACTTCAATAGAATACAATTCATTGAAGCTATCTACGTCTCGTGTTAATACCCATAATGATATTCCTGATGGAGTAGTAATGATACTATATTGATATTCATCATCAATTATCTCTCCTAGTTTAACTACCCAATAGGGCGAATCAACCGGAACACCATCAAGGTGAACAGTTAGCTTACCAGGTTCCGAAACATTTTTGTAGTAACCATAACCACTTATTTTTTCAATCTCTTTATTTTTGTTTAATTGTGAATTTAATACACTTATTTGTCCATTATCTAAAACACCGTATTCAGCGGTTGCGCAAGTTCCATATCCTTGGAAAATAGCATTTGTTGGTGCTCCATAAACTTGAAACCAGTGACCTAGATAACTATTTAGGTTTAATTCAGTAATAGTAACTGGTAAAATAGTACTATTTACTATTCCAAAAAAAAATAAAATTAACAGATATAAAATCATTATATAATATATTATTCTAATATAATATTTTTAAACCCTTTACATCATTGAAGATTTAAAATTTACTTTTATTTAATTATTTAATTATTTAATTATTATTTTTTTTATAATTAATTACAGTCTTCTTCTTCCTTGACCTCTTCATATGTTGTGCCATTCCATACAACTTTATTACTATTAAACAGACGATTCATATTAATAATCTCAGGCTTTTCGGTTTCATTCGTAAACAACTTCATAATTGATACATCGTCTCTAAATCGAAGAGTATAAGTTTGCTGTATATTGCTTCTACCCACACGACCAAGGGCCTGAATAATTTTCTCCTGCGTTAGATTCATATCTTTACTTAAATACAAATGGCAAAACTGATAATTGGTGCCATAAATGTAATCGCTTGTAGCAATAATCATATACAACTTTTGTTCGTCGGCAAGTCTCTTCATTATTTCAGTATAAACAATATTTTCATGATTTATAAAAACACCGATTCCCATCATCAATAATATCTTCCATTTGTCATCGATACCATGTAACAACATAATTTTATTAATGGTTTCTTCATCAATATTGCTAGTAAATGTCGAAGATGTATTTAAACCATCTGCCCATTTAGTTAAGTGATGGTGCTTATTTGGAATAAATGTGTCATTTAAAACTGCCGATTTAATCATAGTTCTGAGTAAATTAATTTCATCTGTAACCCTACGAAGGGCATTTTTACAATCAACTTCTTCAGGAACTTCTCTATTAAATTTTTTACAATCCTTCATAGACTTTTTAGAACTTGGGTTACTACCACCGAATGTATGTTCTATTTTTGTAGTTTCAAATTCAAATTCCTTTTCCAGATCATTAATTTTATTATTGACAACATTATTGTATTCAATCTTCTTCATAATATCAGTCATGACAATTTGCGGTATATTTGCTTGTTGAATACAGAATTGTGCGATTTTCTCAACGTCGTTTGATATAAATATAGTAGGTCCGTCTGTGAGGGTAAATGAATCTTTTGTGGTAACATAAATTCCTACATTGTTATTTGCGTTTAACTTTATAGTTGCGCCTGATGTTTCTTGTTGCTGGCTAGTCGTTCGCAAAATCATATTATTACTATTACTATTATGAGTTATAGAACCTGGACCAATACTGCTATTTTTTTTTATAATTCTGTTTCCCTTAGTATCCACTCTATCATTAATAGGGATCCTGGAAACTCTATTACTCATAAAATATACGTAAATTTCACCCCATTTTGAAACATTTATATTTTGCAAAAGTTTAATATAATATACTTTTATATTTTTCATAGTAATATCATCAATAGTTTCAAAATGTCTTGGAATTATCATCTTCGAATTTGATAAACCATTACTAATTACAAACGCAATAAAATCTGTAATTTCTTTTAAATCAAAATATCTGGTCAATGTTAAGTTATTTTCACAATGTTTTGCTATTCTTAAAACTTCATTGTAGTCTTCGCTTAAATAATGTGGCAATACTACAAAACCATCTTTATTAACAATCGGTATAGATTTCTTACAATCATGACTTACAATTGAATGAATTTGTGCCTTAGAATGCTTTACTTTAAAATCAGCAATCGTTTCGGTCAATTCGTGTATTTTAGGTAAGGTAGCCGATGATAAAATTACATTAGGAATAATATTTTCCTTCCAGTTTTCTTGTATGATTTCGTGAAACTCGTGCTTATCATAATCCATTGTAATTGTCGGTTCATCCCAATAAGTGTAAATATTCGAAGCACTGTTAAACGACAACATATAATACATGGCAGGAATATATGATTTAATATCACAAATAATAATTTCTACATTTTCTCCGTTGCTATTATCCACTTTGCCAATTCCACCGCTTCTTTTATTTATAGTGTAATCTTTTGCGGCATAATAATGTAAGCGAACATCGCCAGAACTTGCGCAACCAAAAGCAAATGCGATTTTCTTGTGAATTGAAATTGCCGCCTTGGCCAGTTGTAATCCAACGTGTCTAGCAGCGCAAACAAATATCACTTTATATTGCTCTGAAATTGCGAGTGGTGTTAATGTTTTGCCTGTACCAGTTGGCGCAGTATATAAAATTAATTTAGGTCGTGCTTCTTTGACAATGGTGTAAATTTCTTTTTGATGTTCGTAAAGAGTTAAATCTCCGTATTTTAATATGCTCTTATTCTTTTCAATCAATTCATTTGCGTTCGATATAATATACCCCATATCTATATCATCTTCATACAATTCAATAATGCCTTGGGCTATTTTAATCAAGTGACGATTCATTTTTTTGATATTGTTTCGTAGTAACTTATACAATGTATAATAGTTGAATGTAAATATTGATTTTGTATTTGTTTCCACCAAAGAAACAGGCGCAAATTTGCTTTTAATAATTTCTTCAATATGTCCTAATAATATAAACTCATAAATTGATGTGTTATCAAATGAGTTAGGATCACTGAATCGCTCAACACGAATCTTGTCGGCGCTTTTAAGCTGAATATCGGTGCCCACGACCACTTCGATTAGTGCCTTTTTTTCAGTTGGTGGCAACTCTTCATTAATTTCTTTATTACCGCCTTCATTAACACCCTTATTACAATCTTCATGCTTCCTTTTTTTAGTTTCCTTCTTAACAAATTTGATAAAATCTAATTTGTATTTTTTTATCATTTCTTCAATAACTGGACGTAAATATTTGTTGAATAAGTAATCCTCTAATAACTCACTATATTCTATCTTCAAATATGTAAAGATAGAGTTAAAGTTATTCTGCTTTATATTAATGTCGTGATAACCAGATGTTATCATTTGTAGAATATCCTGTTCATTTGATGAAACAGGGACCTCGATAGAGTCCCATTCTGATTTATTAAGCTTTCTCTGATTCAAGTCCATTGTGTTGTAAATAATATTATACAATTATATTTTAGTAATTTATTGATTTCAATTTTTTATTAATGTATTTTTATTATAAATTTTAATTTATTAAACAATTAAACTATTTAACAATTTAACAATTTAACAATTTAACAATTTTTAACTTTTAATTATTTATACATTTTAAATAATTAAAAAAAATGAAACAAATAAATCGATATAAATAAAATATACTATATTATTTATAACAATGGATTCTCAAAGTTCTCAAACTCACAAATTAATTTCAATTGACGGAAATATTGGTTCTGGTAAATCTACACTAATGGAAGCCTTAAAAAATAAATTTAAGGACAATAAAAACGTCGTGTTTTTAAGAGAACCCGTGGATGAATGGGCACAAATTAAGGATGAAAATAATGTTACTATACTGGAAAAATTTTATGCAAATCAAAAGGAATACTCGTTTCCATTTCAAATGATGGCATATATTTCTAGGTTGTCGCTTTTAAAAGACGCAGTTAAAAATAACCCAGGAGCAATCTTTATTTCCGAACGTAGTTTGTTCACAGATAGAGAAGTATTTGCGAAAATGTTGTATAAATCTGGATTTATTGAAGAAGTTAATTATAAAATTTATTTAAAATGGTTTGATTCGTTTTCAAGTGACTTTCCTTTACATAAAGTAATTTATGTAAAGGCTGATCCACAAGTTTGTTTTGATCGAATTAAAACACGCTCAAGAACTGGAGAAAGTAACATTCCGTTGGCATATTTAGAAAATTGCCACATACATCATAATGAAATGTTAGATATAACAAATCCTAACTGTATTTGTGACGACCAGATTGTATTAGATGGAAACATTGATATTTATCAAAATGATAATCAATTAGACCGATGGATACAGGAAATTGAAGAGTTTATTGTATAAAATATTAGATGAAAATATACCAAAGATAAAAAATATATAAAGTAATTTATACAATTGTATACAATTCTGAGTGACGACTAGTATGTTCTATTTTTACTAATTTATCAAATTTAGTAGGGTTCAAATTGTCTTTCTCCAATATTACGCTATTTTTTATTAAATTATTAAAAATTTCTCTATTCATATAAATATCTTGATGTTTATAATCAGTTGTAAAAATTTTCTTTATTTTTTTGATTGTTTTATTAAAAAATTTATGAACAGGTGTTTTCATTTTTAAATCATCCAACAGAAAAAACACCGCTTTATAGGATTCGTTATTTCCTCCTACATTAATTTTACAAACCGTATCCCCATTATGCCTAACAATTTCCTTTGTTGTTTTAAATAAATCTTCGCCTGCTCCTTTGTAATATACACCCAAATATATGCTATGGTATTTTGGATTGGGCTTAATCTTTTGCGTTTTATTTCGTAAATTACAAAAAACCTTGTTGGTTTTAAAAACATTTTTACAAGAAAGTGATGTAAAACTCATCTTTTCATTATCATCGTCAGTGTGATAATATGAATTATTACCACTTTTAGTTGTAAATGGTAACAATGGTATTGGGTCACCATTTGTAACATATCTTCGAAACATTATTACTTTATTTTCTATATAATTATTATACTTAGTTATAAGTGATTTATTCATTGTTCTTGGACCACCAAATGTGACACATGTAATTTTTAGACTAGGTTTATTTTTTACCAATAAATATGAAAATATTTGTGCACAACCACCGCCAAGTGAATGACCTGTAGTAAATAATTTATAATTATTACTTTTTAAAAAATCTTTTGAGAGAAAATATATGGATTCGCAAATTGTATAATATATTTCACCTACTATTTTAAATATACCTAATAAAATTCCATTATTTGAATTTTTATTTGGTTTATATGGTTCAATTGAAGTTAATTTTAAATAAGATAAAGCACTTTTAACTGAATAAGTTCCTCTAAAAGATATAAAAATGGAATTTGTTAATTTATCTGCAATAATATATACACTCGAATAATTCGATGTTGAAATGGATATATATTTAATATTAGATGAATCAAAATCATTATTATTTGTGTGTCTTGTTTTTGTTATAGTATTAATTTTTTTATTAACAATACTAATATTGTTTATTTTGGGTTCAAAAATATTTTCAATGGAACAAGTATTTATTTTATGTAATTGTGATTTAAATTCAGGTATTTTAAATATTTCAATATAATTATGTAGAAAATTAGTATTATTCATATATGATAATCTTGATAAAACAGAACAAATATGACTTATTAATGGTATATCCATAAAATAATACAATAAAAAATTTTTATAATTAGTATATTTATTTAATTATAAAAATATAAAATATAAAATATAAAATAATACAATAAAAAATTTTTATAAATAATATATTTATTTAATTATAAAAATATAAAATATAAAATATAAAATATAAAATACTTATAATTAGTATATAAATATATTAATTATAAAATATAAAAATGACAGACAAAATAGAAGACGCAAAAATTATAAATATAATCATCGATTGCCCGCATTGTAATTGTCCAGTTGAAATAGTTCAATTAAATTGTAGAATATTTCGTCACGGTATTTTACGATCAAATGGAACGCAAATTAATCCGCATTCATCTAAAGAATTGTGCGATTATTATGTGGCAAATAACAAAATATATGGTTGTGGTAAGCCATTTAAGATTGAAAACACTGTCAATAATCAATTTGTAGCGATTATTTGCGATTACATTTAAATTATATAATTATTTATACCTTTTAACAAAATTTAAATATCAATAAAGTCAATCACTACCGGATAATGGTCTGAATTATATGTTACACAAGATTCAGGATAAGCGTGATAAAAAAACACATTATCTATTTTATTTAAAACACCTTGACTAACTAAAACGTGGTCAATCATAGAATAATCTTTACTCGATTGTGTATTACAATTATCATCAGAGTCATACCAATCACTGTATCGTTCGCTCTGTGTAACACTTTCAGCTACACTCGTTAATTCGTATTTACCCGCATATTCACCAAAGTTACCCTTTAAAATATTTAAAACTTGTGATGTTGGTTTATTATTATTAACATCTAAAACTTCACCATCAAAATCGTTCAAGTCGCCTAATATAATAACCTCATATTTACGACTAATATAATCCGCAATAACTGGTTGTAATACGGATGCTTGACCTTCTCTCTGTGCACACCTAGATGATTCAGTTGGTATTGCCAAAAGATGTGCAGCAATAAAAGCTACATTCATATTTCCGAGTTTAAATTCTGTAATATAATGTTTGCTAACACCGGTTGATCCACTTCCTGTATATCCACATTGTGACCCTTGTATAGGGTAATCGTATTTTTCTTCTGTTCTGTACAAGCTAACTAAAGGATCAATACGCGTTAGCATTCCGACATTTTGCCCAGTAGCTGAATCAGTGCCTTTTTTTAAGTAGGGTGTATACGTTGCGTCATTTAACATACTCTTAACCATATTGAGTTCATCACATCCCTCAATTTCACAAAAATTAATAATATCAGGATTTAAATCGTGAATAACCTTTGTAACATAGGACATGTGAGTTTGAGCTTCACTCGCATTACTCCATGAACAACCGCTTCCAGGACAATTGGCGGAACTATAATAGTCGATAAAAAGCCATTCAGCGTTATATTGAACTAAACGCAATTTGTTTTTATCTTGACGACGGTCGCCACTACTTGTAACAATAGGACATTCAGTATCGGCCATAATTGTGCCTACAAATAATGAAAGTAAAAAAAACAAACTAAATATCATATTTTATATTACATATATAAAATATAAATTTAAATATTTTTAATTGTATATTTAAATTTATAAAGCAATTAATTATAAAATTGAATATATTTAAATTTATAATTTTATAATATAATTTAATATAAAAGTAAAAATATGTTTGAAATAGCTAATACAAATAATACAAATAATACAAATAATACAAATAATACAAATAATACAAAAGAAATAAAAATAGAATATTTACTACAATTTGATGGTTGTAGTAAAGGTAATCCTGGGAAAGCCGGCTCAGGGGCGGTAATTTATAAAAACAAAAATGAGATTTGGAGTAGAAGCCTTTTTATTGGAGATAAAAATACAAATAACGAAGCTGAATATATTGGTCTAATAATAGGTCTTGAAGAAGCAATAAATATTGACATTCAGGATCTGTATGTTGAAGGAGATAGTTTGCTTGTAATTAAACAAATGAAAGGAGAATATAAGGTCAAGGCGGAAAATTTATATAAATTATATGAAAAGGCAAAAAAGCTGGAAAAACAATTTACATCTGTTTCATATAATCACGTATATAGAGATAAAAATAAAAGGGCTGATATGCTGTCTAATCTGGCTTTAAATAATATATAATAAAAATATTATATAATAAAAAATATAATATTATTAAAAATCTAATACTCAAGTAAAGAAACATTTAATACTTTATTCGGTTTGTATTTCAAAATATCTAATTCTTTTTTCGTACACGGGAAATCAGTTGTTCCATAAATATCTTGTAATAAAAGCCATTCAAATAACCCACCAGTGTATATAAATACATTATAAAATCCAAGCGATATTAATTGGGAATGTTTTGCATATATTTTTTCATCATTACAATTTCTGCCATAAATGATTATTTTTATATCTTTTCGTCCATTTTTTATAAGTTTATTAATTATATTTTCTTCATCTAATGCGTTGATTGTGTTAGGGAGCAAACAATGTTGTTCATTTGCGCCTAATGTATTTATTAGAACGTGTTGTTCATGATTTTTCAAAACGTATTGTGTATCTTCAAAATTTATTTTTTGCGTTGATTGAGTTTGTCCCATTATTTATTTATTTGATTTATTTTTAAATGTTTTATTTCTAAGTGTTTTATTTTTACTTCTAAGTGTTTTATTTTTACTTCTAAGAGTTGGTTCAACAAAAGTAGTAATCATAAAATGGTCAGATAACATTGGATATGGTTTAATAGTAGTTTTATTTTTTTTTACTACCATATTTGTAGCTATAAAATCTAATCTATTGTCTAATATAACCTTATTATGTTTACAAATAAAAGCATTCGGATTTTTACTACAATTCTTAATATTTATTGAAGCAAATTTTTGCATTAATTGTTTCGCAATATTTTTTTCATGTAAAAATCTAAAAGATTGTGTGCTATAATTCAAGCATTCTGAATCATGACAAACATCTTTAAATTCGCCAGGAATTTTTCTTACTAAGTTTTTGTTCACTAATTTATCAAGTAAATCATTGTCTTGAGTTCTATAATTTGTATCACCAGAAACAATTACTCCATTCTTTAATTTTGGTTTAATTTCTTGTAATAACTTTTTAAAAACTTGATTTAATTGAGTTTTGTGTAGATTTTTATGAGCTTCAGGAGAAAACGCACCTAAATGAAAACAAACACAATGTAATATATCAATATTCATATTAACCAATGGTCTAAAAGAGGCAAATAAAGATGTTTTATGTTCATGAATAGATAAATACGCTCTTTCGAGTAATGTTCTATCTATATTAAAATCTAATTTAATTTCTACAAATTTTTCAAGAATAAACTTTTTTGAATTATAAATAATACAACAACTTTCTATATTGATGTATAAAAAATGATAATTTTCTGCGTTTAATTTGTTTAATAATAATAATCCTTCTTCTTGTTTCCATTCTTGTATAAACATCAAATCTAAATGTTTTAATTTATTAATTGCTTCATTATTTGTTATAATTTTGTGTATATTTACAAAATTTTCTAGATTCCATTGAATTATTTCTAACATTTATTTTATAATATATATATAAAATAAATTACATCAATTTGTGAAAATCACCATTTATATAATGAAAAGTTAAAAAACTAATTAACCCAATTATAACATCTAAAAATAAAAATATCCATGAATTAGGGTTTCCTTGTATAGCATTATAAGAAAACAAACCATATAATAATGCGTGTAATGGGCGTAAATTATTCCACCATATTTTATCTCCTAACACTTCCGGACCTGTTTTTCTAGAACCAGTTAAATATATATACATAAATGCTATAGGCATTATTAAAGCTAAATATCCCAAATAATACAAATATTTAATACTAACATTTTTTGCTATAATCACAAAAAGAATACGCATTCCGATACATCCAAATAAAAACAATATAAATCTTATTTGAATTGCATTCATAATATTATTATAACACAATATTAAAATTATTCAGTATTTATTTTTATTACATTATATATATAATAAAAATGAAAAGTTTAAAAAAAAGAAACATCAAAAATAAAACTGTAAAATGTAATAATATACCTAGTTCTTTTAAAAATATTACTGCTACTATTCATTTTGATTTGGTTAAAAAAAATTTGGAATATTTAAGGAAAAAAAGTGGACTAGATGTAATGCCTGTTTTAAAAGCAAACGCATATGGACACGGGATTATAGAAATGTCTAAAATATGTAGAAAATTAGGTGTAAAATATATCGGTGTTGCTACTTTAGGTGAAGCAATTCAAATAAGAAATAGCGGAGATAAAGGAAGAATTTTAGGATGGTTATATGATATAACTAGTAATCAAGTAAAAGATGCTGTTAAAAAAAATATTGATATTGGTGTTTTTGATGAAACACATATTCCAATAATATCAAAATCATTACCAAAAAATTCTGTAGCAAATATACATTTATTTATTGATACAGGAATAGATAGGAATGGTGTATCACCTGAAAAAGTTGTAGATGCTGCTATTGAAATAACAAATGACCCTAAGTTTAAATTAGTTGGAATAATGTCTCATTTGTGCTGTGCTGATACAAAAAATAATAATGCAACAAATAAACAATTTGCACTTTTTAGAAGTCTTAAAAAAGAATTAGCAGAAAAAAATATCAATCCAGAATTATTCCATATTTCAGCCACAAATGGTAGTATAAATTATGATAATTCAGATTTTAATTTAGTTAGGTCTGGAGCAGGATTTTATGGTTTAGTAGAGGACAAAAATTTTACTCCTGTCATGTCATTAACCGCAAAAATTATTCAATTAAAAATTATTCCAAAGGGTAAAGGCATTGGTTATGACAGAAAATATATTACACATTCAAATAAATATGTTGGGATTGTTCCATTAGGCTATGCCGATTTGTTACCATTAGCAAGTCCAAATAAATTAACAGTATACGTTAATGGGACAAAAAGAAAGGTTTTAGGTTTAGAAAGTATGGACCAGATCGTAATAGAAGCAAAAAATAATGATAAATTAGGTGATGATGTTCAAGTTTTCGGCGATAAAACACATGGTTTTAAACAATCGTTATTTGATATTGCTAAAGAAGGTTCAACAACTCCATTTGATATAATAACACACCTTGGTGAACGTGTTAATCGTGAGTATAAATAATCTAGTGAAAATTAACGACAATTTCTACTTTTTCTTTTTTAATACTCTTTGTTGCTGAAATCGATAATTCTTCTCTCTTTTTGCGAGTCTTAGAGTTATCTATTATTAATTCCTTTCTCTTGGATGTGCTATTGCGGTTATTCATATCCTTCTCAATGGTTTCATAATTTTCTTCAATATAATCTACAACCTTATTCTCAAGCGCCCATTTAAAAAAATTAAGTTGTCCAATTGTTGTCTCGATACATGTATCTGTTTTATAAGGAATACTAATTCGGTCCCAACGGCAAAAGGGGTCAAATCGTTTCTTACTATACGCTTTCAACTTCAATTTATAGTCAACATATACTTTAAATCTTCTGCTATTTGCGCCGTCTTCAATGTCAAATATTGTGTAATATTTCTTAGCATAATTTGTAGCAAACCAGTCAACAATTCTAAGTGAAATCTTAGACTCGCCAGTAATAATTTTCAACATTCTTGTCAAATTTGTTTCGTCTTTGTAAAAATCCATTAAATTGTTCATTAATAGGTCATTTTGTGTAGTATAACTTGAGTTATTGCTCATATTTAGTTTTAATTGAGTTATGTATTTAAATACTTATTTAATATAAATTTAATATAAATTTAATATAAATTTAATATAAATTATTTTATATTAAATAATATAATTTTTATATAAAAAATCAATTATTTTCTTCTTTCTTTTTCTCTCTATCCCAATTTGTAGCTTGGGGTTTTAAAAATGTATCTCTATTTGACACATCATTTAAATAATTATTTGTTGTTAAATAAGGATTCATACTAACTTGACACATTAGGTCACGTTCAGCCAATTTTTTGTCTGTATCTTCTCTCTTATTTATTTGTCTAAAATCTTGAAGTCCTTGATTTTGAAGTCCTTGATTTTGAAGTCCTTGATTTTGATTTTGTCCTTGACTTTGAATATTATTTAAAATATCCCACGTATTTTCATCGTGATTTAAAGCAGATGTATACGCTGATTTTTCAATTTCTTTATTAAACTTAGCATCATTTATATCATTGTTTATATCATTATTATTTATATCGTCATTTCTAGCATTGTTCTGTCGTTTACTTCTCCCATAAGGTCCTCCATATGTCCATTTCCATTCCATTCTATATATCTATTTTATAAAAGAAGAGAGAAATATACTCATATCTACTTTTATAAAATAGAACAATTATATTTCAAGGTATAAAGTCTTATTCTTTTTTAACAATACACAATTGTTGTGTAAATAAGAATTTTTCCTTTGTTCTACATCGTCTTTTTAAATTACATTCTAAACAAGCCACAACAAAATTGTCGTTGTTATGTCCTAAATCATTATCTATTCGATCTACAGTCCATTGTTTACCTTCTCTCACTATCTCATACAATAAATACATTTTAGAAAGGCAATAATAACAATTTAATTCACAATCAATCAGTTTATCAATAACATTTTTTAAATTTAATAATTTCTCTAAATCAAGTACTTTTTTGTCAACATCTTGTTGTTTATACCCGCTAATTTTACGTTCTAATTGCTGACACATAACACGGGATTCTTCGTTATACGAGGTATAATTATTTTCTCTGATTTTTTTAATTAATTCTACTTGTTTTTCAACAGTTAAAATAATTTTATCTAAATTAGACCATTTTTCAGTTTCAACCCGAATCTTATTTTTCTTTTCTTCTTTCATTACTTTTTTCATTTGATATCTATTATTTTGTCCAACAAATGTTATTTTTTTTTCATTGTTAGATTCATCCATAATTAATTATAAATATATTTTAAATTTATAATTCATACATTTTCTAATTCATACATTTTCTAATTCTAATTCATACATTTTCTAATACTAATTCATACATTTTCTAATTTCTAATTTTTATTTTTTAGGAGATGAGTAAACCTTATTTTTAATAACAATTTCATTAAAGTGATTAATTAATCTCAATTTGTTATAATCATCCAGTTTATCCAAATTAAACTTTGTGTAAAATTCTGCTATTGGATTCTTGGGATCCAAAGTTTCAGCAATTATATTATTAACCATCATTTTATCAAGGTCTTCTAATAAAACATTGTATAAAACTTCTCCATTATAGGGAACATTTTTAACACCCTTTAATTTATCAACAAAATTCTTTGCTTTAATCATTTTACCATCATATAAAATTTTATGATTTGGAGTAATAATGGTTTTATTACAAGGTATATTTGTCCCTAGTGAATCCTTTTCGAAAGAAATTAAAAATTTATCTTGAGTAATTGTTTTTGTAATCGCAACAATTTTTTTCTTGTGAATCGTGTTTAATTCAGGATTAATTTTATCAATATGAATTAACCCTTGGTCTGTTCTAATAGGGGTTTTTTCTGGGAAACAAATATTGGAAATCGGTTGTGGTAATGTTAATAATACTGTTACAACTGATGTATTTGATTGGATTGTTTCAGATACACCATACCAAGCAGTCATATAGAAAGAGTATGTTTGTCCACCACTTAAATCAAACTCATACTGTGTATTATTTACACTAATATCTTGAGAAAATATAGTAGCGGAATCATATGTTTTATAATAATAAATTTTATATTTTGTCAATGTTGTCCCAGGAATAAACTCTGGTCTTGTCCAATAAATATAAGCTTTATTAATTCTACTAGATATTGCTATTATATTGGTAGGCGGTGATAATTGAAATATATTTAACAAATTATAATCTATAGTTGGTAGAGACTCGCTTATATCATTTGTAGAAGTCATATAAATTGTATAAGTTTTTCCATTAATTAAACCAGATGTTAATTCATATGAAGTATAATTTGCGCTAACATCAATATTAATTACATTACTTGAATTATCCATATCATAATAATAAATAGTATATTTGGTTATAGGATGTCCTTGTATTTGTATTGGAGCGTTCCAACTAAGTGTTATTTTATTAAGAGCACTAGATACTACAGAGACAATCAAAGGTTTAACTGGTTCAAATTGATTTACAACAATAATATTTGATGTATGTGATGATTCACTAGTAGCATTTGATGCGGTCATATTAAAATTATATATTTTCCCGCTGGTTAAACCGTAAATAGTTCGAGAAGTGATATTAGAACTAACATCAATTGATGTTATATTACTTGAATTATCACTTGTAAAATAATAAATAGTATATTTTGTAATAGGGTCGCCACGATCAACAGTTAGTGCTGGTGTCCAAGAAACAGTTACTTGGTTAAGAATAGAGAAAGAAACATCTACATTTGTAGGTTGTGGCTGTTGTTGTTGTGATATAAGTAAACTTGAAGGTATTGAATTAGTTAAAACAGAACTATTATAATTATTTGATGCTGTCATTTTAAAGTAATATCGTGCACCACCAATTAAATTAGTTAATGTAAATGAATTAAGATTATTCGATACATCTTGAGAAGTTGGATTATTTGAAGAATCCATTGTGTAATAATAAATAGTGTATTTTGTAACAGGACCAGATCCGCTTACAGTTGTGGCTGAATTCCAAGTAACAGTTGCTGAGTTAAAATTATTACCAGCAACACGTATATTAGTCGGAGCTGGTTGTTGTGTATATAGAGTAATACTTGACGGTGTTGAATATGTTCGTTCTGATTGGTTATTTATATTTGTTGCGGTCATAAAAACATTATATGTTTTATTAGTAGCTAAACTACCAATCGTATAGGTTCTAATATTTGCGCTAACATCAATATTAATTACATTGCTTGAATTATCTGTAGCATAATAATAAATAGTATATTTTAATACAGGTCCTGTTCCAACGGAGGGTGCTTCGGTCCAATTAACATAAATATTATTCGTATATGATGTTATACTAACTGACGCAGGCGGTGGTTGCGGTACTAATAAAGGTAATATAAGAGGAGTCGAACGCAATGACTCTCCATAACTATTAGTTGCTGTCATAGAAAATGTATATGAATTTCCTGGTAAATTATTAAATGTACGCATAATATTACCTATTTCAACCCTCTGTGTAAATGTATTTGTAGGGTTATACGTATCATAATAATAAATATTATAATATAATATTGGAAGCCCACGTACCGTACTAGGAGTACTCCAAATAATACTTGCTTGGCTTAAAAAATTAGATGACGCAAGTGTAATAGTAGGAGATGGTTGCAATTGTGGTAAGATTACACTTGTATTAACTGTATTTATTGAATTACTATAACTATTAGAGGCAGTCATATAAAATATATATGTATTATCAATGTCTGAACTATTTACTAATCCATAAATTGTTGCGGATGTATTATTTGCACTAATATCTTGTTGTGATACAATTGATGGCGATGATGATAAATAATAATAAATAGTATATTTTGTTACTTGAAAAGAATTTATTGTTAACGCACTAGTCCAAGTAATTGTTGCTTGATTTGGATGCAAAGATATTCCGGATACATCCGTTGGTGGTGGTTGTAATGCTAGTATAAGTACTTGATTAGATGGATTACTTGCTAATGATTCATTATAATCATTTGTAGCAGTAACATAGAAAGTATATGTTTTTCCGCCATCTAACGTATTATTAAAAATATAGGAAGTATAGTTCGCACTAACATCGATACTATTAGGAATATTATTTGATGGATCATCAGTATAATAAATGGTATATTTTGTTATAGGACCACTGTTAACAGTTTTCGCAGATGTCCAATTAACAATTGCACTGTTAATCGTTGTTGATACAACAGTTACATTATTTGGCGGCATTTGTTCTTGTAATACATTTACATCGACCATATTTGAACTAAATGATTCGTCGTTTGTATTGGTTGTGGTCATATAGAAAGTGTATGTGTTTCCTCCAATTAAATTATTAATTATATACGAAGACGCATTAGGATCAGTAATAACTATATTACCAGAATTATCACTTGAGTCATAATAGTAAATATTATAACCTGTTACTGTAATTCCAATAGTTTGCTCATTAGTCCAATTAATAGTAACACTATTTTTGATAGTAGATGTTACACTTTGTATAATTGGTGGTGGTGGGGGTGGTAATATAAAAATAATTTGACTATCCGTTGCTAGAGATTCACTTAAACTGTTTGTTGCTGTCATATAAAATTCATAGTAATCGCCACCGATTAAACTATCGAAATTATATGAAGTATCCGATGCACTAACATCTAAACTACTAGAAATATTACTTGACAGATCAGTGTAATAAATAGTGTATTTTATTACTGGTGCGCCATTAGATATATCTATATCTTGAGCTTGAGTCCAACTAATCGTTGCTTGATTATACCCAGGTGATGATAAACTTAAATCAGTTGGAGGCGGTTGTCTTATGGGCAATGGAATTAATAATGGATCAGATAAATTAGATCCTAATGCATCAATAATCTCCTGCGCAGTTATTTCATATGTGTCTCCTGGAGTTAATCCGGTTATCTCAAATGTAATTTCACCCAATTTAGCGCCTGTTCTTGTAACATTTTGAATTATAGGCATTATATACTATATTATTATATAATTATTACTTAATTATATAATTTATTTTAATTATTTACTTATAAATTTTAGATTATTTACATATTTGTATGATAATATAATTATCGATATTTTATTAGAATCTGGCTACATTTATAGCGTGGTCATATAGAAATTGAATGTATTTCCTACAATTATGAAACGGTACCACTATAAATGGGATATTTTGTTGTAGTACCCGTAGTAGTATTTGTAACAGTAACAACAACAGTAGTATTGGTTCCACCTGAGACATCTTTATTAGAACCTACGATAGACCTAGGTATCGAACTTGAAATAGTACCCGATACGGATCCATTATAACCAGCAACAACACTAACAACTGGAGCTAATGGTCTAGAGACAGATCCCGATACATTAAAACTAGAAGTTGCTCTTGTAACAATCGCACTTACTACACCTGGTGGCATTATATACTATATTATTATATAATTATTACTTAATTATATAATTTATTTTAATTATTTACTTATAAATTTTAGATTATTTACATATTTTTATGATAATATAATTATCGATATTGTATTAGAATCGGATGATGCTCCAAACACATTAGTAGCGGTCATATAGAAAGTGTATGTGTTTCCTCCAACTAAACTATCAAAAGTATAGGTTGTATCAGTTGCCCCAACATCTACATTACCAGAATTATCATTTGAGTCATAATAATAAATGGTCTGTTTTGATACATCTCCGCTGTTAACAGTTTCCGCTAAAGTCCATGTAACAGTTGCTGAGTTAACATCATTAGAAGAAACGTCTAAAATAATTGGTGGTGTTTGTTGTTGTAATACAGATACAGTGGAAGAAGAAGAATTAACCGATGCTCCAAACACATTACTAGATGTCATATAGAAAGTGTATGGATGTCCTCCAACTAAACTATCAAAAGTATAGGTAGTATCATTGGCACTAACATCTACATTACCAGAATTATCACTTGAGTCATAATAATAAATGGTGTGTTTTGATACGGCTCCGCTGTTAACAACCGAAGATGGTGTCCATGTAACAGTTGCGGAGTTAAGAGCACTAGAAACAGTGCTTACATTAGAAGGTGGTGTTTGTTGTTGTAATACTTCTACACTTGAAGAAGAAGAATTAACTGATTCTCCAAACACATTACTAGATCTAATGTAGAAAGTGTATGGATGTCCTCCAACTAAACCAGTGAAATTGTGAGAAGTATCATTGGCACTAACATCTAAACTACTAGAAACATTACTGGATACATCAGTGTAATAAATGGTATGTTTTGATACAGCTCCGCTGTTAACAACCGAAGATGGTGTCCATGTAACAGTTGCGGAGTTAAGAGCACTAGAAACAGTGCTTACATTAGAAGGTGGTGTTTGTTGTTGTAATACAGATACACTGGAAGAAGAAGAATTAACCGATTCTCCAAACACATTACTAGATCTAATATAGAAAGTGTATGGATGTCCTCCAACTAAACCAGTGAAATTGTGAGAAGTATCATTGGCACTAACATCTAAACTACTAGAAACATTACTGGATACATCAGTGTAATAAATGGTCTGTTTTGATACGGCTCCGCTGTTAACAACCGAAGATGGTGTCCATGTAACAGTTGCGGAGTTAAGAGCACTAGAAACACTGCTTACATCAGAAGGTGGTGTTTGTTGTTGTAATACATTTACACTGGAAGATGAAGAATTAACTGATTCTCCAAACACATTACTAGATCTAATATAGAAAGTGTATGGGTGTCCTCCAACTAGACCAGTGAAATTGTGAGAAGTATCATTGGCACTAACATCTAAACTACTGGAAACATTACTGGATACATCAGTATAATAAATGGTGTGTTTTGATACGGCTCCGCTGTTAACAACCGAAGATGGTGACCATGTAACAGTTGCTGAGTTAAGATCATTAGAAACAGTGGTTATATTAGTAGGTGGTGTTTGTTGTTGTAATACTTCTACACTTGAAGAAGCAGAATTAACTGATGCACCAAACACATTCGTAGCGGTGATATAGAAAGTGTATGGATGTCCTCCAACTAAACCAGTGAAATTGTGAGAAGTATCATTGGCACTAACATCTAAACTACTAGAAACATTACTGGATAAATCAGTGTAATAAATGGTGTGTTTTGATACGGCTCCGCTGTTAACAGCCGAAGATGGTGTCCATGTAACAGTTGCTGAGTTAAGATCATTAGAAACAGTGGTTATATTAGTAGGTGGTGTTTGTTGTTGTAATACTTCTACACTTGAAGAAGCAGAATTAACTGATGCACCAAACACATTCGTAGCGGTGATATAGAAAGTGTATGGATGTCCTCCAACTAGACCAGTGAAAGTATGAGAAGTATCATTGGCACTAACATCTAAACTACTGGAAACATTACTGGATAAATCAGTGTAATAAATGGTGTGTTTTGATACGGCTCCGCTGTTAACAACCGAAGATGGTGTCCATGTAACAGTTGCGGAGTTAAGAGCACTAGAAACGGTGTTTACATTAGAAGGTGGTGTTTGTTGTTGTAACACATTTACAGTGGAAGATGAAGAAT
>Ga0214919_10000547_pt1 | contig 63760 bp, 50 predicted proteins | sample LL1503_MetaG_FD_177994 | JGI IMG/M metagenome (GOLD analysis project Ga0214919, IMG submission 177994) | Freshwater microbial communities from Lake Lanier, Atlanta, Georgia, United States - LL-1503 | ecosystem: Environmental > Aquatic > Freshwater > Lake | place: USA: Georgia | collected... | reverse complement strand
AAAGAAGCGTTATTCTGCCATGACCGTTGTACAGCCGTTCAGCTATTCAAGACATTCCAGCAAAGGAGGCGTGCGTCATGGCGAGCTTTAACAAAGTGATCCTGCTTGGCAACGTGACACGAGACCCCGAACTCCGCTACATCGCGAACGGAACGGCCGTCACCGACATCGGTCTGGCCGTGAACGATCGCCGCAAGACGGCGACGGGCGAATGGGTGGAGGAAACCACATTCGTAGACGTCACGCTCTGGGGCCGCACCGCCGAGATCGCCGGGGAATACGTCACCAAGGGGTCTCCGCTCCTTATCGACGGCCGTCTCAAGCTCGATACCTGGGAAAAGGACGGCAAGAAGAATTCCAAGCTGCGGGTTGTATGCGATCGCATGCAGCTGTTAGGGAGCCGTGCCGGAGGCGAGGGCCGCCCTGCCGGCGACGCCCCCCGTGGCAGGGCCCGGCCAGCAACTGCCGGCCGCGGTGGCCCGGCGAATTCCCCTGCCGATGAATACGACCAGAGTGGCGGGTATGATGTTGGCGGCGACATTGGCGCCAGCGTCGACAGCGTCGACACCCGTGGCGGCGGGGACGACGACATCCCATTCTGAAGCTTCAGTCCGCTGACGGCTGCCAGAGTCCCGTAGGCCCAGCAGCCCGACGATAACGAACATTCAGTTCCACCCTTCAAAGTCTAAAAAGTCTTATCTGACAGGAGTTCAGTGATGCCCGTACGAGACATTCCGACCATTCGCTTTCCAGCCACATCACGGCTTCCCAAGGGAAAGCGTGGTGGCATCGAACTGCTGCTGGTGCACAACGTCGAACACCTCGGCAAGCAGGGCGAAGTGGTCGAGGTGAAGCGGGGCTTCGCCTACAACTATCTCATCCCGCAGGGTCTGGCGACCGTCGCCACCGAGCACCACAAGCGGATGGTGGAGAAGCATCGCGCGAAGCTCGACGAGATTGCCCGCGAGCGGCTGGCCGGCCTGCGCAGCCTGCTGGCTGAACTCGTTCGGACGAGCGTCACGATCGAGGCCAACGCCAATGACGAAGGCCATCTCTACGGCTCCGTCGGATCGACCGAGATTTCCCGCTCCCTCAAACAGCAAGATCTGATGGTGACACCGGACCAGATCGTCTTGCAGGGGCCGCTCAAGGAAGTCGGTCTCTACACCGTCCGCGTCCGCTTGGCGGCGGAAGTAGAGGGCGATCTGAAGGTGTGGGTCGTGCCATCGAGCAGCGAGAGCGCCGCGAAGTAATTCGCTGGATTCTTCTGCGAGTGCTGGAATTCTTCTGCGAGCGTGAGTTGCCGTAAGAACCGGGCGGCTATGGGATTGGTTGCCCGCGGTCAGCGAAGTGTCGTCTGGCCATATACTGCCGTCAGGCCGCAAAACTGTCTTCAGGCCACAATCACGGAGGCTGTTGTATGGCTGCATCGCGCGACACCACGGCACGGGATTCCTCACGCCGGGAGTTCTCCGACAAGCAATCGTCGGGCCCGCGGTCGCAGGATCGCCGCCGCCGACGAGGCGATGACGGGCCTGGCGGTGGCGCGGCGGGGGCTCCGCTGGAATCCCGGGAACGTCCGGCGAACGTGGATGCCGAACGGGCGGTGCTCGGCAGCATCCTGCTGAAGCCCGACGTCTGCGACGACATCGCCCTCGTCATCCGGACGGAGGACTTTGCCGACGAAACCCATCAGGTGCTCTACCGCCACCTGCTCGAGCTCCACGACTCGGGCAAGCGGATCGACGTCACGATCGTGGTCGACCGGCTGCGCACGCAGGGGGATCTCGATCGCGTCGGCGGGGCGGCCGCCATCGCCGAAATTCTCGAGGCGGTGCCGCATGCCGCCCACGCCACCCACTACGCCCAGATCGTCCGCGACAAGTCGATGCTCCGTTCGCTGATCGATGCGAGCACCGACATCCTGCGAGACGCCTACGACGCCTCCGACGAGCCCCGCGAACTCGTGGCGCGGGCCGAGGCGAAGATCTTCCAGATCCTCGAGCACCGCAGCTCGGCCGAGGCCAGGCCGATCGAGGCCGTGCTGGAGGAGGTGATGGTCCGCATGGATGCGCGGATGAAGCACGAGCACGCCCTCGGCGGCGTGGAGACGGGCTTCACCGACCTCGACACGCTCTGCGGAGGCCTGCACAACTCGGAGCTGATCATCCTGGCCGCCCGACCCAGTATGGGAAAAACTGCCTTCGCGATGAACATCGCCGAGAACGTGGCCATCGGCGCCAAGCAGCCTGCCCTATTCGTGAGCCTCGAAATGGCCTGTCTTGAACTGGCGGATCGCCTGCTCTGCTCGTCGGCGCAGGTCAACGGTCATCGGCTCCGAAACGGCACCATCTCGCAGGAAGACCGTCGGCGGTTGGTGCAGAAGTCGGCCGAGATCAGCTCGTCGCCGCTCTACATCGACGACACTCCGGGCCGCACGCTCACCGAGATCGCCGCCGTGGCCCGGCGACTCAAACGCAAGCAGGGGCTGTCACTGATCGTGATCGACTATCTCCAGCTCATCGAGCCCGACAATCCGAGGGACCCGCGGCAGGAACAGGTGGCAAAGATCGCCCGTCGCCTCAAGACGATGTCACGCGAACTCGACGTGCCGGTGCTCTGCCTGGCGCAGCTCAACCGGCAGGCGGAACAGTCGCGCGACAACCGCCCGCGGCTCAACCACCTGCGTGAATCGGGCGCCATCGAGCAGGACGCAGACGTCGTGATGTTCGTGCACCGCGAGGAGTATTACCAGACGACCGACGAGGACCGGGAGCGGGTCAAGGGGCAGGCGGAGATCATCATCGCCAAGCAGCGAAACGGCCCCATCGGCGACATCAAACTGCTCTGGCAGCACGACTTCACCCGGTTCGTGAACCTCGAACACCGCCCCTACGACGAATTCGAACAGTTCTCCAGCTTTTAGCTTTGCCACGGCATGCGTTCATGACAAAAAGCCCTCGGCGGAAGCCGGGGGACTCCGGGCGTGAACACCACCTACGCCATCTTACGGTGGGCGGCGGAGCGATCGGTGCCGGGGAGCACGTCGAGTTCCAGACCGTCGTTCTCGCCGCGTTCGAGCCGTTCCCAGGCGATCGCCCCCATCGCCGCGTTGTCTGTGCAGAGCGACCGCGGAGGTATGAGCACGTCGATTCCGCGATCGCGTCCCAGCCGCTCGACCGATTCGCGGAGTAGCGTGTTCGCCGTCACGCCGCCGCCGATCGCCAGCACCCGGCAGCCGGTGCGATCGAGGGCGAGAGCGACCTTTGCCAGGATCGAGTCGACGGCAGCCTGCTGGAACGACGCGGCCAGGTCGGCCAATGCCTTTCCCTGCGGCACGGGCGTGTCGGCGGGTGATCCCGGCGGCCGCACCAGGTAGCGGAGCGCCGTCTTCAGGCCACTGAAGCTGAGATCGAGCCGCGTGTGGTCGTTTGCCAGCGGCCGTGGCAAGCGATGCGCCCGGGGATTGCCGCCGACGGCCGCCGCCTCGATCTGTGGCCCGCCCGGATAGCCGAGGCCGAGCGCGGTCGCCGCCTTGTCGAAGGCTTCGCCGGCCGCGTCGTCGATCGTGCCGCCCAACCGCTCCAAATCGGTCGGCCCGCGCACGAGGAACAGCGACGTATGGCCGCCGCTGGCCACCAGCCCGACGCACGGATAGCGCATCCGTTCGCCGTGAGCGAGGCGGCAGGCGTAGAGATGCGCCGCGACGTGGTCGTAGCCCACGATGGGAATGCCGAGCGCGGCCGCGATCGCCTTGCCGGCGGACAGGCCCACCAGCAGCGAACCGACCAGCCCGGGCCTGACGGCGACGGCCACGGCGACGAGGTCGGCACGGCCGATGCCGGCCCGCGTCACCGCCTCGTCGATCACCGGAATAATCCGTTCGACGTGGGCACGGGAGGCCACTTCCGGCACGACGCCCCGCCACCGTGCGTGGAGCGATTCCTGACTGGCCACGACACTCGACAGCACGGTGCGATCACGCGCGAGGATCGCGGCAGCTGTCTCGTCGCACGTGGTTTCGATGGCAAGCAGGGGCATGGGACGGTGGAGTCTACCCGGTCGGCACGATGCTGAGCCCGGCGTCAACCAAGAAGCCCCGGCGGAAGCCGGGGGACTCCGGGAGTGAACACCGCCCAGCCTGCCACGCGGATTGGAACCGTCGCGAAACTTGGCACTACGCCACGGGTTGCGAATCATGACCACCGCTGCGACACTTTCCGAACGTTGGCAAATCCTGCGAACTTCCGAAACTCCCATTCACTGCGATTTTGCACCACGACCGTCATGATGCAGCCACAGCCAATTCCCCAGAATGAACCAGCCGATGCCGAAGCCACCGCCGCTGCACTGGGACGCATTCCCAGCGGTCTTTTCGTGGTGACGTGGCGCGGCCAGGAAGATGGCGCCGACGCAACCGACCGGGCCATGCTCGCGAGCTGGATCATGCAGGGCGGCTTCGTGCCGCCGCTGATCACGATCGCGGTAGGCGTATCGCGGGATCTCATGGCCGCGATCGATCAGTGCAAGCCGTTCGTCGTCAATGTGCTCGGCGAATCGCAACGATCACTTGTGGGGCGGTTTGGCAAGCCAGCGGCCCCTGGCGAGGATCCATTCGCCGGCCTGGCGGTCAACCGCAGCCCTTCCGGCACGGCCCTGATCCCCGACGCGACGGCCTGGCTCGAATGCCAGGCGGTGACACAGGCCGGTGGGAGCGGTGGCCAGATGGGCGACCATGTGATTATTTTGGCACGCGTTCTTGCGGCTGGCACTGGGCCAGAGCAGGCACCACTGGTGCATGTCCGACGAAATGGACTACGCTATTGAACCTTGCCGAACATTATTCCTAATCGCCGCTAAAAAATTTCGTTCGGGCTGTTTTCTGCGAGCGCATCTGGGTTCGTCATCGCGTTCACCACCAGGAACTTGAGCATGCACAACCATCCACCATCCATTCGCCGCCGCGAGTGCATGACCCTCTTCCTCTGCGGCTATCTGGCCCTCTCGGGCTGTTCCGAACAGCGGGCCGTCACACCGTCGACGACGGCAGCCGGCGGCTTCACGGCCTCCGGGAGCGGCTCGTCCGGCCCCAAGCGTCTGATCTTCATCACCAACGGTGACGATCCCTTCTGGGATGCCTGCAACGCCGGACTGATCGAGGGTGCGAAGCAGTTCGGCATCGAGTCGCAGGGGCTGCGGGTCGTGATGGAGAAGAACAACGCCACAGCGCAGGGGCAGATCGAAAAACTGCGGCAGCTCGGCAGCCAGTCCGACGTGGCCGGCGTGGCGATCTCCGTCATCCAGGCCGAGAACGCGGCGATCGTCGAGGAGATGAAAAACCTCGCCGCCAAGGGCGTGAAGGTGATCACGGTCGACGGCGACGTGAACCGCGAGAAGTTTCGCGACGCCCGGTCCTTCTACCTCGGCACCGACAACATCGAGGGTGGCCGTCTGCTCGGATCTGCCGCCCGCGCGCTCCTCGAGGGCCGTGGCAAGACGTCCGGCGGCTACGTGCAGTTTGCCGGCTTCACCGACAACGACAACGCGCGGGCCCGCATGAACGGCTTCAAGGAGTCGGTCGGTGATGCCTTCAAGGAAGTCGACCGCATGAGTGACGAGATGGACCTCTCCAAGGCCCGCGACAATGTCCGCACGGCTTTGGTCAACCACCCAGACCTGACGGCGCTCGTCGGCATCTGGGCCTACAACGCCCCGGCCATCGCCGAGGTGGCCATGGAACGTGGCGTCCGTGACCGGCTGACGATCATCACGTTCGACGCCCAGGCGGCGGCCTTGAACCACATGGCCGAAGGGAAGATCGACGCCATGGTGGTGCAAAACCCTTTTGACATGGGTGTCCAGACCGTTCGACTGCTGCGTGCCATGCTTGCGAGCGACGAAGCGGTCGTCAAGGAGATGTTTCCGCGGCGAGGTGAGCCTGACGGCGACATCTACACCACAGGACTGCGGCTGATCGTGCCCAATACGGAGTCGCCGCTCAATTCGATAAAGACCGGCGCGGAGTCGGCCGGATCGAAGGGTGTCGAGATCATGCCGCTGCCGGCATTCCGCGAGTGGCTGGCCAAGTATGGCCTGTCGAGTTCCTGACGCCGGCCAACGGTCGCTATCCAGAGCCCAAGCCATGTCGCAGTCGCACTCGTCGCACAGACCGTCGTTCATTCTCCGCCCAGGAGAGTGGGCGCTCGTGCTGGCCATCGCGATTGCCATCGGGCTGACGGCACTTGCCGACGCCAACCACAGCTACTGGTTCCGGCCACTGGAGAGCCTCCGCGACATCGCCCGCAACACGGCCCTGCTCGGCATCTTCGCCCTGGGCGCGACCGTGGTGATCATCGCCGGCGGGATCGATCTCTCGGCAGGCTCGATGATCGCGCTCTCGGGAACCGTCTGCGCGACGACGATGCTGGCGCTTGCCCCTGCCCAGATGATGGGCTTCAAGCCGGTCGGAGCCATGGCCGTGGTGGCCGGCTGCCTCGCGAGTCTGCTGGTCGGGTTCCTCGTGGGCACGCTCCACGCATGGCTGATCACCGCCGTCCGACTGCCCCCGTTCATTGCCACGCTGGCCACGCTCGTAGGTCTGCGGAGCTTCGCGCGGGCCCTCTGTGAGAGCACCACCGCGGCGATCACCCCCACGAAGAGCGCGCTCATCAATATCTCCGATCCCTTCTTCAAGACGGTCCGCGACAACGTCTGGATTCCGGTGGCCGTGTTCGGGGTGCTTGCGATCGTGACCTGGCTGCTCCTCACGCGGACGGTGCTCGGCCGGCACATCCACGCCCTCGGGGGCAACGAGCAGGCCGCGCGGCTCGCCGGCATCCGCACCGACAACGTCAAGTGGTTCGCCTACTGCTTCGGCGCGATGACGGCAGCCTTGGCGGGCCTGTTCTACATGGCCAACGAATCGGTGGCGGCACCGGTGAATCAGGGCCGCGGCCACGAACTCAATGCCATCGCCGCGGCCGTCGTCGGCGGCTGTTCCCTGGCTGGCGGCGTGGGCACCGTGCCCGGCACGGTGCTCGGAACGATCTTCCTGCGGGTCGTGATCGACGCGGTGTCGAAGATCATCAAGACAGGTGCCGACGTCTACGAGGGGCTGATCGTGGGCATCGTGGTGGTGATCGCCGTCACGCTGGCTCAGGTGGGGCAGTTCGCCAAGGGCGGGCGAGGTCTCCTGCCGGGAGCCCTGGGGCTCTGTGCCATCCCCACGCTGGCGGTGTTGTGTGGTGCCATCGTGTCGATGACCGCCGGTGGCCGCATTGGCATTGCCGCCGGCGTCGGCGCAGCCGTTTTTCTGGCTCTGCTGCGGGTCTGGGAATCGCGGCGGACTGCCTGATGACGCGAGGGCGGGCATGAACGTTTCCAGAGGCAACCCGGCCGCCGGCCACGTCGACGCTCCAGCCGTCGTGATGCGAGGCATCACGAAGCGGTTTCCGGGTGTCGTGGCGCTTGCCGACGTGACGCTCGAGGTTCGCCGTGGCGAACTCCACGCCATCTGCGGCGAAAACGGCGCCGGCAAGAGCACGCTCATGAAGATTCTCTCGGGCGTCTATCAGCCCGACGAGGGGACGCTCGAGGTCGGGGGCGTGCCCGCCCGATTCACGGGCACGCGGGATGCCGAGCAGGCCGGCATCGCGATCATCCATCAGGAACTGGCGCTCGTGGAGGATCTCTCCGTGGCTGCCAACGTGTTTCTCGGCCGTGAGAAACGGACCGCGCTCGGGCTGCTCGACGACCGTGGGATGCACGGCGAATGCGGCCGGCTGCTCACCACGCTTGAATGCCCGGTGTCGCCGGCCACGCGGACCGGCAGCCTACGGGTTGGCGACCAGCAGCTCGTCGAGATCGCCAAGGCCCTGTCGCTCGAGGCATCGATCGTGGTGATGGACGAACCCACCAGCGCCCTCACCGAATCGGAGTCGGCGAGGCTCGAACGGACCATCAAGCGTCTGCTGGCCGCCGGCACCACGATCCTCTACATCTCGCACAAGATGGACGAGGTCTTCCGGCTGGCCGATCGGATCACCGTCCTCCGCGATGGGCGGCATGTCCGCACGGTGAACCGTGCCGATACCAATCCCCGCGAGATCACCGGCTGGATGGTGGGACGCGAACTGGCCGACCATGAGTTTCGCCAGGCCCGCACCCGCGGGCCGACGTTGCTTGAAGTCCGCAACCTCACGCTCCCCTGGCCGGAGCATCCCCGGGGCTACCGGCTGTCGAACGTGTCGTTCGATCTGCACGCCGGCGAGATCCTTGGCGTGGCCGGCCTGATGGGTGCCGGCCGCACGGAACTTTTGGAGACGATCTTCGGTGCCGGCGAGCCGACTTGGACCGGAGAGATCCGACTTCAGGGAAGCCCTGTGCGCTTTCGACATCCGCGGGAGGCCTGCGACGCCCGGATCGCGATGGTGACGGAAGACCGCAAGCGGCTCGGCCTGTTTCCCGATCTCGACGTGGCAGGCAACGTGAGTCTCTGCAGCCTCGCTGAAGCCCTCCGCGGTGGCCTCCTCTCGCGGCAACGAGAGGAGAATCTCGTCGACGGTCCGATCCGTGACACGGGCGTGAAGACGCCGGGGCCGCACGCCGCCATCACAGGACTCTCGGGCGGCAACCAGCAGAAGTGCATCATCGGCCGCTGGCTGCTGACAAAACCCGCCATCCTGCTGCTCGACGACCCCACGCGGGGCATCGACGTGGGCGCGAAGGCCGAACTCTATGCGCTGATCGACCGGCTCTGCCGAGAGGGCCTCGGCGTGATCCTGACATCGAGCGAGTTGCCGGAATTGCTCACGCTCGCCGACCGGATCATCGTGCTGGCCGAAGGCAGGCTGACGGCAGAATTTCCGCGGGCCGAGGCGACGGAGCAGAAGATCATGGAAGCCGCAACCGGCGGGTAAAGCCGAATGCCTTTACGGCACCGCGGCGATTTCCCCGCCTGCCCGGCTGGTCAGCGATTGCAGCAGGTCGACCGCGATGCCCTCGGCCACGGCTCGCACCCCACCGTCACCCGAGAGCACCTGGAACACACCCCCCGCCAGTCGCGACCGCGGCTTGAGCGAGGTCTCAAGCGGCGATGCCCCGACGCCTGCGCCCAAGCCCGTGTAGCGACCCACGTCAGACACGTAGGGCCAGGAGTACCGTGGCTGTGTCCACGTGCCACCCCCGTCGACCGTGTAGTCGTTGCACTCGGCGAGGACGAGCGTGTTTGACAGGCCGTCGGTGACGTCCGCCATCCGGATCGGCTTGCTGCGGATCGATGTCGTATAGGCGCCGGCGGCATCGTTCCAACCGAGACCCTCGGGCACGAGCACACCATTGAAGGCGGTCGTGGCTGGACTCGCACTGTAGAACCACCCGTCGAGTCGCTTCGCTGGATCGGGAGACACGGGCCCCGGGCCAAGCAATGCCGCAAAATCGACTGCACCCTTCGTCTTCGAGGCCGAGTTATAGACCGCGATCCGGGCCGCCACGATGTTTTCCTCCTGGCTTTCGGGCGGACAGGCCAGGCAGTAGGCGTTGTACATGCTCGCCAACGCTCCCTCTTCAATGTAGGGCAGGATGGCGATGGCCCATGACTGTGGCCGGATGTAGTCGATGCCGGTTTCCACCGCGCCTTCGAGATGGACCACCGTGCCGGGCCGCGGCCGGCCCGACGCGAACGGAAGCCCGCGACGGGCATCGGCATAGCTGAGCATCGCGATGCCGATCTGCCGCAGGTTGCTCTGGCACTGGCTGCGGGCGGCAGCCTGCCGGGCCTGCTGCACCGCCGGCACGAGCAGGCCGACGAGCGTGCCCACGATCGCGATGACGACAAGGAGTTCGATCAGCGTAAAGCCCTGCACGGGCGCGGTTCGTTTCATGATGGCACTGGATCTCATGGTAAATTGATTGACCTCTTTCCGGCCGAGTAACCCACGAAGAGAACCGTCTTCCCGAAGTCTAGCTCCGAAATCTGGGCCTAGAAATCTGGGACTAGAACCGACGCTTTACGGTCTGCGGCTTGTTATCGAGCCCAAACGCAGTGAAGGCCACCTCGCGAGGCGTCTGCCAGGCCGCGATCACCGCCTGGGCCTGCCCGCCCAACTGGCGCTGGTAGGTGGTGGCGAGATTCACGGCACCGCGCTTGGCCCCGAAGGGTCGGAACGTCGCCACGGGCATCGGTGGTTCATCGGTCGAAGTCGTGTCAGACGACATCGACATCCCTCCCATCGGCATGCTCTCGGACCCACCGGGGAGGTCATTCGTATTCCACACGGAGATCGTGCCGACGTTCTTTCCGCGCTCCGGCGTCGTGATCAGGTTTGGCTTGTAGCTTGGCACCGTCGACGGTGCCAAGAAGCCGACGGCCACCTTGACGCCATCGCGGCTTCCACCAGGGGCAGTGAACGTGAAGCACCTCTCGGGGTCGGCGACACCGTTGACGATGTCGCGGCCGCTGAGCGCGGTGATGATCGCCTCCCGGCCGGCTCCCGCGGAGACGATGATGTCGTCGTAGTTGTCAGCATCGACATCTCCCACGGCGACGTTCACGCCATTGGGAAACCTGCCGGGCAGCACTCCCTTGAATTCACGGAGCAGCGTGCCCTTCGCGTCAAAGAGACGGACATTGGCGGCACCGGCCGTGCGGGAACCGACCACGATGTTCACGGTGCCATGCTGGCCAAGCGCCCCTACTGCCAGACTCACACCTCCGACGCCGGCCTTGCCCTTGAAGGCTCGGAAGGTCGCCGTGGGCTTGAGCGAGCCGTTCTCGTAGACCTTCACGACCGAGGTCTCTGCCCCGGTGCCGAAGGCCATCGTCTCCTTCGTGTATTTCGACCTGAAGTAGGCATTGATCTCCTCGGCAGTCCCGCCGAAGGGTGGTGCCTGCGCTGGCTCGGTGGCCGTGCCGATGCCGGAGGCGGTCACCACGGGGCCCCTCCACTTGGGGAAGGCGTTGACGGTGCCGACCGTGTTGCCCTTGCCGTTGAGGACGAGCGTCGACTGAGCCGTCGTGCCCAGCGCCAATCGCAGGCCCTCGGTGTTGCCGAACTGGAACACCGGCGACATCATCCCCTCGTCTTCATGCTCGAGGATGTGGCAGTGGAAGACGTACTTGCCCGGGAAGTCGAGCACCCGGAATCGAATGGTCACGCTGCCAAACGCCGGCACCATGATCACGTCCAGCGGCGAGACGTAGTTGGCCGCATTGGCATTCGGGAACTTCTTTTCGGGCTCGATCGGGAAGCCGTTGATCTTCGTGACGATGAACACGCCCTGGTGGATGTGGAACGGATGGTTGAGCGGGCCAGCGTTGAGGATGGTCCATTCCTCGATCGTGCCGATCTCAAGCTGGGGCATGACCCCTTCGCCAAACTTCTTGCCGTTGACGTAGAAGTTATCGATGTTGATGACTCCGCCGTCCTCCACCTGAGGCAACTGCTCCAGCGAGAACGTACGAGTGACGTCCGGCGTCTCTTTCCAGAGCGGGTCTGCCGGCTGGAGAGCAAACTCGGGCGCCACGGTGGTGACGGCATCCCCTTCCACGATGAGTGTGGCCAGCACGTAGTAGTAGCCCTTGCCGCTTAAGTTGAGTCTCGCCTCTTCGCCGCCCCACCCGTCCATGAAGTAGTAGGTGCCGGGCGTCGTGGGGGCGGTCACCGCCATCGACATCCGGTTGCCCGGGCTGAGCACGGTGAGCGCGGAGATGTCATTCATCCGCGCTTCACTGGCGCCGAGCTCCACCTTGTAGGGGTGGACGAATGCGCTGGCACCGTCCCTGGAGAGGATCGTGGCCGTCCAGGGGTTTTGCAGGTTGTCGTCGGCGATCACGAAGTTCGTGGCGCCGCGGGCCCCGAACTGGCCCATGTTCCAGACCTGCGTCTCACCGGGGCGGACGCGGATGATCGGATTCATCTGGCCGTTGACCCGCTTCTGCCAGCCTTCGGTGTAGCCGTCACCGTAATAAGAACTGCTGTCAGTACCAGTCATCACTTTGTAATGGCCATCGACGGAGATATTGACCTCCGAGAGGGTCATGTTCACTTGCGTGAGCTTGTCCGGGCCGTCCTTGTACTGCGGCCACGGCTCAAGCGGATCGCCGACCATGATCATGCCAGCCAGACCACCCTCAACCTGCGGCTTCGTCTCCTCGTGCACGTGCGGGTGATACCAGTTGGCACCTACGCTATTTTCGTAGGTGGAGATCGGGATGTTGACGTCCACCGTTTCGCCTGGCTTGATATGGACATAGACATTATCTCCCTGGCTCAGGTCAGGCGTATGCGACCCGTGGTAGTGGAAATTGGTCGTGAAGACCGGATCTGAGGGATCGTTGTCCCCGGCAAGATCATTTGTGAGATGAAGCTTGAGCGTGTCGCCACTGTTGATCTGCAGCATCGTGCCCGGAAAGCCGGCCGGGTACGACGTGTCGTAGGCGTCGAACTGGTAGGCCATTGCGTAGGAGTTGTAGTCACGGTCATCATCCGGGAGGCTGCTGTAGACCTGCTGCCCGCCGTAGAGGATCGGCTTGGAGTCGAAGCCTGCCGTGACCATCTTCACGTCGGCCTCAAGTACGCCGTTTTGGCTCTTGATCACGTCCAACGGCCGCAGATCTGTCTGCTGGGATGCATATTCGGTGGGGAAAATGACGTTCTCCGCCGCCATCACCGTCCGCTGCTCGAGCTGCTCCAGATCGAACTGCCTCTGGACCCGGCTGGCCCCACGGACGGCATGCTTGCGGACGGGGAAAGAAGATCGAAACCAGGTGCGGCGGACCATTGGGAATGCCTCTGAGTGAAACAGATTTAGAGAACCTTTCATCTACTCCGCTAACGAGTATGCGCTCTGTTTCGGTGCGTGCAAGTTTTTGGCGCGCGAGAAAAATAGGGACGGGAGCGATTTTTGCGGAGCGCCCTTGCGATCTTCATGAGCGAGGAACGAATAGCCAACGACCACCGAAAATCGCTCCCGACACTATTTTACAAGGCCTTCAGGCCCCAAAATAGCGAGCGACGATCGCTCGGGCCTTCGACTCGTCCCGAGTTCCGGCCACGATCGCCCGGCCGTCGGCAAACACGGAGAGTAGAACCCCTGGTTCGACCTCAGCACGCACCAACCATCGGTTTGCCGTTACGGCCCCGAACGCCCCGAGCCGAGCCGCGAGGGCGGCCAGATCGACGGCCCCGGGCCGAGCAGCCGCCACCTGCACCGCGTCGCGGCCACAGATCGCCGCCGCCTGCGTGCCCGTCCTGCCCTCGAGCCAGGGAAAATCGCCGCCGCGGCAGGTCGCGCAGCCCTGCTCGCCGAGCGACGTGAGATCGATCGTCCGCCAGACTCCATCCCAGAGATCGCACGCCAGCAGCCGGTTGCCCAGACGATCGGTCGCGCCGACGATCAGCTTGATCGCCTCCGCCGCCTCGACGGCGCCAACCACGATCGCGGCAGGCCCGATGATGCCGGCCGTGTCGCAGGTCGGCATCACGCCGGGAGCTGGCGGATCGGGAATGAGGCAGCGCAGACAGGCTGTCGTGCCAGGCAGCACGGTCATCACGCGGCCCTCCGCGCCGATCGCGCCGCCATACACCCACGGGATGCCATGCCGGCAGGCATATTCATTGACGATGAACCGTGCCTCGAAGTTGTCGGTGCCGTCCACGATCGCGTCCACGCCGCCAAGGAGCGACTCTGCATTTGCGGGCGTGAGATCGGCGACCACCGGCTCGATCTGGGCGGCGGAGTTGATCCGCCGCAGATGCGCCGCTGCGGCGGCGGACTTGGGAACACCGGCGGCCACGTCGGCCTCGTCGAAGAGCACCTGCCGCGGCAGGTTCGAGAGTTCGGGCACATCGCGGTCGATGATCCGCACGAATCCCACACCCGCCCGCACCAGCGTCATCGCCACCACGCTGCCGAGCGCCCCGCAGCCGACGATGGCCACGCGGGCATCGGCAAGCCGCGCCTGCCCTTCGGGGCCAAGCTTGGCGAAACGCACCTGACGGGAATAACGATCTGGATCGAAGGCTGCCATGGCGAGGATGCTACCACGCCGCCGACAGATACCCTGCCCAGTCCCAGGGGAGTTGCGCCGCTCCCCCAGCCAGCCCCCAGGCGGCCAGGGCAGCCTGCAGCCGATCGCATTCCTGACGGTGCTCGGCCGAGCCTCCCTTGGCAATGGCCCGCTGGGCCACCAGCGGCACGTTCGCTTTCCACAACCGCCAGCCCTCGTGCGGCAGGCCATTGCAGGGCATGTCAACGATCAGGTAGTCCGCCATATCGACGAGCGGCCCGGGCACCACATCGGGTGGCTGCGTACCATCGACTTCCAGACCCACGAGCATCGTGCCCTTGAGCGGCCGCACGCCAGCGATGATCGCCATGCTCTCTTCCGCGTTCGCCGTCCGCGGCACCACGGCCAGCACGACCGACGGATGCAACGCCCACCCGGCGATCCGCCTGACCGCCGTGTCGCGATCGAAAGGCTGATCATCGGCACCCCTCAGCACGGCGACGATGGCCACGCCCGCCTGATCGGCGGCTTCGCAGATCACGTCGGAAGGATCGTCGATGACGGCGGCCGCGGAGAGACTCCGCAGCGACATTGGATCGAAGCCCGACGAGGGAATCGTCACGCCACGCGGCACCCACCGTCTGCCTTCGAGCCAGAGCGACCTGCCACGCACACCCAGCCGCCGGAGGCCGACCATCCGGTCGACGACGGCGACCGTTTGATCGCCACGTTGAACCTCCGCCTGCAGCCGATAGAGATTGGGGAGTTCGGGCGTCCAATAGGCGGGCTCGGTGAACACGGCCCGCGCGAGGACCTGCCCCACATCGCCGGCTGCCGGATGGTCGCCCGTGACGTCGACAAGCTTCACCGTCGTCGGCAGCGTCATGTCGCGGCCGCGGCGCGGCCCTACGAGCGTGCCCCTCACACGCAGCGGCTCGCCGCCCATCCGGCAGTCCGAGATGCGCACCATGATCTCGGCCCGCATGTCGTCGGCCCGACCAGCCAGGATCGCCAGCGGCAGCGTTGGGCCGGAAGGCGTCACGGGGAATTCCTTCTGCTGATGGCTCAAGCTGGGAACCGCTGCCGGGCCATCTCGCCAAGATGCCGCAGATCGAGCTTCCCCGACCCAAGCACCGGCAGTTCTGCGATCTCGGCGAAGCTGCCGGTCGACGGCACCCAGAGATTTGGCAGGCCACGCTCCAGCAGCATGCGCACGATCTCAGACGGGCTCTTGGTGATCGGCAGATGAAAGACGATCAGTCGCTCCCCCTTGGCAGCATCGGGAACGGACGTCACCACCGCCAGTAATTCCCCTTCCGCGGCGCCCAGCGCCTCGTTCACCGCCTCCTCGATGGTGAGGTGCGGCACCATCTCACCACCGATCTTGGAAAACCGGCTCTCGCGGCCGGTGATCGTGATGAACCCTTCGGCGTCGAGCCTGGCGATGTCGCCCGTGCAATACCAGCCGTCCTGCACCACCTTCGCCGTCAGGTCGGGCCGGTTGAGGTAGCCCTGCATCACGTTTGGTCCGCTGATCCAGAGCATGCCGTCTTCGCCGACGGGCAGTTCTTTCAGGCCGTCGCGTTCGGTGATCCGCGCCCGGCAGCCGAGGATCGGCTGTCCCACCGTGCCTTCCCTCGCATCGACCGGCCGGCCCGGCACATGCCGCGACGCTGGCACGTTGGCCGCCACCAGCGGCGAGAGTTCGGTCGCACCATAAGCCTCGCTGGGCCGCAGGCCAAACCGCTTCTCGAAAGCGTCGCAGACCTCCTTCGGCAGCTTCTCGGCGGCACCAAACACCGCCTCCAGCGTCGAGAAATCCTCCGCCGGCGTCCGCCGCGTGTAGTAGCGCAGGAAGGTGGGCGTGGCCATCAGCAGCGTGGCGTGAAATTCACGCGCCAGCCTACCGACCGCCTGCGCGTCGCGCGGATCGGTGTGGTAGACGACGGCCGGCTCGAGCGCCAGCGGCGTCCAGAGCGTGGTCGTGTAGCCGTAGGAATGGAAGAACGGCAGCACGCCCAGCGCCACGTCGGCCGCGGAGATGTGCAGCATGCTGTCGATCGCCCGGACCTGCGAGCCGACGTTCCCCACCGTGAGCACGACTCCCTTGGGATCGCCGGTAGAGCCCGACGTGAAGATCACGGTGAGCACGTCGTCGGAACGGATCCGGTCGAGTCCGAGGAGTTTCTCGAGCAGGCCGACCGGCGTGATCGTGGCGTGGACGAACGCCCGCATCTTGTCGAAGGTGCCAAGCTGCTTCCGCAGGTTGCCGGCATCGAGCAGCTTCGCGCCCGCGTCGAGTTTCACCCTGGTAAGAAAGGCCGGACTCGAGATCACGTGCTTCAGTCCCGCCCGCTCGATACAGAGGTCAAGGATGGCCTGCGACGAGGTGTAGTTGAGGTTCACCGCCACGCGGCCCGAGAGCGCGAGTGCCGCATTCACCACCGCAGCTCCCGCCGTCGGCGGCAGCAGCACGCCCACCATCTTCTCATCAGCTGCAAGCACGCGATCGAGCACGGCCTTGGCGGCGAAGATCCGGGTCAGCAATTCCCGGCCGGTGAGCCGCGTGCCGAGTGAATCGGCCATCTTGAGTCGGCCGCCGGCGCTGCGGCAGGCCCGCAGCAGCAGACGCTGCAACACCATCGGTTGTTCGGTCGTGTTGGGCATGAGTGGGTCCGGAGTGCTGTTATGGGCGGGCTCGTTGCCCATACCCCACAAGGCATTAGAATCGGCGGGTCCCGGGCTGACCAGTTCAGCCCGAAGCAGGCTCGTTTCCCTTCCCGTGCGCCGCCCGCGCATAGTTTTCCGGATCCCCGAGATGCCCCGCTACCAGCCGTCCCAGATCGAACCGAAGTGGCAGGCCTGGTGGGACGCGCACGGCACCTTCGCCACGCCGCGGCTGCCTGCGAGCCGCAAGACGTACGTGCTCGACATGTTTCCCTACCCCAGCGGTGACGGGCTGCACGTGGGCCACCCGGAGGGCTACACCGCCACCGACATCGTGGCCCGGTTCGAGCGGATGCGGGGCACGACCGTGATGCATCCGATGGGCTTCGACGCCTTTGGCTTGCCAGCGGAGGAGCATGCGATCCGCACCGGCACGCCGCCGCGGGAGAGCACCGAGCGCAACATCGACACGTTCCGGCGTCAGCTGAAGATGCTCGGCTTCAGTTACGACTGGAACCGTTCGCTGGCAACGACCGACCCCGAATACGTCCGCTGGACCCAGTGGATCTTCCTGCAGCTCTTCGACACCTGGTTCGACGCCGCCCTGCAGAAGGGCCGGCCGATCGCCGAACTGCCGATCCCCGCCGAGGTCACCGGCCAGGGCGAGGCGGCCGTCGCGAGCTATCGCGACGCCCACCGGCTCGCCTACCAGTCGGAGGCGCCGGTGAACTGGTGCCCCGCGCTCGGCACGGTGCTGGCCAACGAGGAGGTGATCGGCGGGGTCAGCGAACGGGGCGGCCACCCTGTGGTGCGGATTCCACTGCGGCAATGGATGCTGCGGATCACCGCCTACGCCGACCGGCTCGACCGCGAACTCGAGGGCCTCGACTGGCCCGCGAGCATCAAGAAACTCCAGCGTGACTGGATCGGCCGGAGCACCGGCGCCGAGGTCGATTTCTTCATCGCCTCGGCTGATGGTGGTGATGCCGCCTCCCAGCAGTGGAAGAAGCTGCGTGCCGAATCCGGTCTGCCGGAGCGAGCTCCCGACGACGTGCTCCGCGTCTACACGACCCGCCCCGACACGCTCTACGGCGTGACCTTCATGGTCATTGCGCCGGAGCACCCGCTGCTCGACACGCTCACGGCGCCGGCGCAGCGCGAGGCGATCCGCAGCTATTGCGAGGCGGCGTCACGGAAGAGCGACCTCGATCGCACCGACCTGGCCCGCGACAAAACGGGGGTGTTCACCGGCTCGTACGTCGTGCATCCGCTCTCGGGCAGGCCTGTCCCCGTCTGGGTGGCCGACTATGTGCTGGCTTCGTATGGCACCGGCGCGATCATGGCGGTACCGGCGCACGACGACCGCGACTTTGAATTCGCAAAAACGTTTGGCCTCGATGTGATCACGGTAGTGGAGCCGTCTGGCGGCGCCGCCCTCGCAGCGGGCGAACTCTTCGCCGGCGACGGCGTGGCGGTCGCATCGGGCCCCTACACCGGCCTCGACACGCGGGCCTTCATCACGCGGGTGTCGCACGATCTCCAGGCCGCCGGCCTCGGCCGGCCGGCGGTGAACTACAAGCTCCGCGACTGGCTCTTTAGTCGGCAGCGGTTCTGGGGCGAGCCGTTCCCGATCCTGCACGAAGTCGATGCGGAGGGCCGGCCCACCGGCGCGATCCGCGGCGTGGACGAACGCGAACTCCCGGTGAACCTGCCGCACCTCACCGACTTCAAGCCGGGCCAGACGGCCGATCCACCGCTCTCACGGTCTCCAGCGGACTGGCTCTTCGTCGAACGCGACGGCAAACGCTATCGCCGCGAGACCAACACGATGCCGCAGTGGGCGGGGTCGTGCTGGTATTACCTCCGCTTTCTCGACCCCGGCAACACCGACCGCTTCCTCGATCCCGAGATCGAGAAAGCCTGGATGCCGGTCGATCTCTATGTGGGCGGCGCGGAGCACGCCGTGCTCCACCTGCTCTACAGCCGGTTCTGGCACAAGGTGCTCTTCGACCGCGGCCATGTCTCGCATGCCGAGCCGTTTGGCAAGCTCGTGAACCAGGGGATGATCCTCGGCGAGATGGAGTTCACCGGCTACCGCAGCGTGAAGGGTGGCTGGGTGATGGCGGGCCAGCAGGAGGAGGGGGATTCCTCGGTCAAGGTTCGCGCCGATCAGGTGGAGAAGCAGGGGGAGCACTTCGTGCTCCGCGACGCGCCCAAGATCCGCGTCGAGAGCCGGGCCTACAAGATGTCGAAAAGCCGCGGCAACGTGGTGAATCCCGATCAGGTCGTCCGCGACCACGGCGCCGATAGCCTGCGGCTCTACGAGATGTTCATGGGACCGCTCGAGGCGACGAAGCCCTGGAGCACAGCCGGCGTGGGTGGCGTGCGAGGGTTCCTCGACCGCTGCTGGCGGCTCGTCGTCGATGAGCGGGCCGACGGGCTCACGCTGGCCACGCAGGTCTGCGACGATGCCCCGACCGACGACCAACTCCGTGAGATCAACCGCACGGTCGACAAGGTGACGAGGGACATCAAGGCGCTTTCCTTTAATACAGCCATCGCGCGGATGATGGAGTTCGTGAATTTCTGCACGCCGCTCGAGCGGCGGCCGCGGGCGATTCTCGAGCCCTTTGTGACGGTGCTCGCCCCCTTCGCGCCGCATCTCGCCGAGGAACTCTGGGAGATTCTCGGCCGGCCCGCCCCGGTGTCGCTGGCCACGTGGCCTACCGTCGAGGAGAAGTGGCTCAAGGACGACACCGTCGAAATCCCGGTGCAGATCCAGGGGAAGCTCCGCGGCCGCGTGACGGTGCCCGCCGATGCCGACGCCGAGGCGATGAAGGCGGCCGCACTGGCCGATCCGAAGATCGCGGAACTGATCGCCGGCAAGGAGATCGCCAAGGTCGTCGCGGTTCCCGGGCGACTCGTAAACTTCGTGCTACGGGGCTAGCAGCGGCCGTGGTGCCTGACGCCGCGACCGGTGGGCATGCAGCCGCCGGGCATGCCACCGGGCTATCCTGATGACGACAAAAGCCACTGCAGGGCGGCCACCGGTTCCGTGCGCGGATGTCGAATCCGGCCCGCCGTCGAGGCTTCCATCACGATCAGTTGCCTCACCGCGCGGGGGTGTTCGATCCCCGCGGCATCGAGCGCCGCCAGTTCGCGACCCAGCGTCGCCGGCTCAGACGGATCAACGCAGACCTGGATCAATTCTTCTCGTCCGCCTGGATACCGGGCGAGGAAATCCACTTCCAGATCACCCTTCGTCTTCACGTAGGCGACATCGGCGCCGCGCCGTCGCAATTCATTGAAGACCACGAGTTCAAGGGCGTGGCCGGCATTCGAGCGGCCGCCCGAATCGAAGGCCTGAATCAACCCCGGATCGACGGGGTACAGTTTGCGGGGATTGGTGTTGCGGCGACGCTCCGATTCGGTGGCTACGGGCACAGCGGCCAGCAGGAATGCATCGATGAGGTGGCCGAGGAGGTCGTGGACAGTCGCTTTGCCGATCGCGTGGCCCTGGGATCGAAGGTCGTTGTAGAGACGGTTGGCGCTGAAGCTGCTGCACGGACTTCGCAGCGCATGCCGCGTGATCCAGCGCAACGCGGCCACCTGCGTCACGCCATACCGCTCCACGACGTCGCGGAATAGCACCGTATCGACGTACCCCTGCAGCAGCGCGATTCGCGTCGCTTCATCGATCCCCTGGGCCTCCGGAAAGCCGCCCACGACGAGAAACTCGCGAAGTCTCTTCTCCGCGGCCGATCGCTCCACCGCGGTGAACCGGCGGGCCGATGATTCCGGCTCCTCCCCTCGGTGGCGGAGGAATTCACGAAAACAGAAGGGGCTGACGACCGTTGCGACCGCTCGACCACGGAGCGAAGAGTGGATTTCCCTGGACAGGAGTCTGGCCGAAGACCCTGAGACAACAAAATCGATCTGCTCCGTATCCATCACGCGGCGAACAAAACGGTCCCAGCCCGGCACGAGTTGGATCTCGTCAAGGTACCACCAGACCCGCTCGCGGCGGCGAAACTGCGGATAGCGGCGGTAGTATTCCTCGAGCAACTCATCAAGCTGCCCCGCATCGATACCGGCCAGGCGATCGTCGTCAAAACCGATGAAGATCGCCCGCTCAGCGGCAACCGAGCCGCGACACGCGTCCTGGAGCTGCCGGAGAAAACAGGTTTTTCCCGCCCGCCTCATCCCGATGACGGCATGCGCCTTGTTGGAGATCTTCGGCAGGCGGATGTCGCGTTGCGTCAGCGCGTGTTGAGGCAGCCCGCCGACGGCGGCGTTGAGCTGCTCCCGGAGTGCGTGAAGAAGGGCCACACCACAAATCGTACACCCATTCTGTCCTTAGGAAAAGGACAGATTATGCTTTTTCCGTATTTCCTCAGAATACAGATCGAAAAGGTGCCCAACCCAAGAGTTGATTCTGTAAGAAATAATATGGAGTTTTTCGTGCGTGGCAGGTCGTCACAAGTCACCAGAGGCCCTCGACGCGAGAATCCTCGCCGCCCTACGGGGTCGAGGCCGGGGGTGCGTCGTGGTGCCGTCGGATTTTCTGGATCTCGGCAGCCGAAGGGCCATTGATGTCGCCCTGCACAGGCTTGTTCGTGCGGGATCGATCCGCCGGCTGGCCCGCGGGGTCTATGACTTTCCGAAGGAACATCCGCAGATCGGTCCGCTCTCGCCGACGCCAGATGCGGTGGCGAGAGCGATCGCCGGACGCGACCGCGTCCGCCTGCAACCCGCGGGCGCGTACGCCGCCAACACCCTCGGCCTCACCCAGCAGGTGCCGGCGAAGGTGGTGTTTCTCACCGACGGTCCCAGTCGCACCGTCATCGTCGGCGGCACGACGATCCAACTGCGACGCACGACTCCTCGCAACATGGAACCCTCCGGACGGCTCAGCGGCCTTCTGATTCAAGCGTTTCGTGAACTCGGCCGCGAGCACGTGACGCCCGAGCGGTGCGCCCGCCTGAAGCGAACGCTCCCTGCTGCGGAACGCCGGAAACTGCTCGATGATCTCCGTCTGGCGCCGACGTGGATGCACCCCATTTGCCGCGAACTCACGGAGGTCAGGCCATGAGGCTCACATTCCTGGAACTTCCGAGCGAGGAACGCCGGCTCAACGAGACCAGCACCGCTTGACGGCTGGCCGGCAACAACAGCCCTGATGGAGATGAACCAACTGCCACCATGCGGGAGTTCCCGGCCGCCTGGTGAACTTCGTGCTACGGGGCTAAAAGCGCCCGTGGCGCCTACCCGGCCGATAGCGTTTTTTCGATCGCCTCGACGGCCAGATCATTGATGCTCCGATCGGCACTTGCGGCCCGCAGTGCGAGCAGCCGATGGAGATTGGGGCCGAGCCGCAGCTGGAACTTTCCGCTGAAGCGCTTACCCACGAGACTTTTCGGGAGGGGCCGTCCTTCGCGTCGATGGATTTCCAGCCAGTCCTCGACGATGGCACACAACTGCCGGAAAACGTCGGCCTCGTCATCGCCATGGCAGCACCGTCCCACAAGCGGCGGTGCACTGCCGACGTAGCAGCCGTCTTCGGGGCTCCATTCCACGATCTTCACGAAGCCGCGTTCCGGCGGTGACGACCGGCCGGCATTGCCACCCCGGTTGGTCGGCGGCCCGGCTGCGGCAAACCGCACGGACCGCCGACCCGAGGCGGGGGTGGTATCAATCTGCCCCGGCTTCGGGCTCTGTCGAGGGCTTCTCGTTGTGCCTGGCTTTTTGGATGGCATGGCGCACTTCCTTTTCCTGATAGGGTTTGGCATCGCTCCCGTCGCGACCGGAAATCGTGACCCGTGAGAAGCTTTTAGCATGGAGGAAATTGCGATGGCTTCCCTTCCCGCCGCGATTGACGAAGCCGGCACGCTCGAGATCGGCGACCAGCTGTCGTATTTTTCGCGGCATGGCAGCGGCCTCTGGCATGATAGTATCACAGTGGTATCACTCTCACAAGCCTTGGGTGGCACCGTGAATCTCCGCCGCATATCCCTGGCGAAGCCCGACCATTGCCCGTCGGAGGGTGAGTTTTTCGGGGCCCACGACATCTTGAGGGTGACCGCCAGCAGGATACGCTCGTTCTCCTCGCTACGGCCCGCCCAACTCCCTGACAACCATCGCCGATATGCCTGCCCCCAAACGCGTTGAGGCCGCCTCCAGCCAGCCTGCCGCGCACACCATGCTCGTGCAGCAGCTGTTCGTGCGGCATGCGCCGCAGCTGCGGGCCTATGCACTCGCGCTGGCGGGCGAATTTGCCGCCGCAGACGACGTGATTCAGGAAACATTCCTCACGATCACCACCAAGGCGGCTGACTTCCAGCCAGAAACCAATTTCCTGGCATGGTCCTGCGCGATCGTCCGGCTCAAGGTGCTGGAAAACCAGCGTGCCAGCCGACGGTTCTCTCCGGCCGTTGTCGATTCGCTGGCCGCCTCGGCCGCGCCCGATCTCCTCCACGAGGAACGGCTGGAGGCGCTGATGGCCTGCATGGATGCGCTGCCCCCGAAGGCCCTCGAGCTCGTGCGACTCCGCTACTTCTCGGAGCACGGCCCCAGCGAGATCGCACGGCTTCTCGGCCGGACGGTGGCAGGCGTCGACAACGGACTGCTCAAGGCCCGCAACGCGATCCGCGATTGCGTGGCGAAGAAGCTCGCGGCCGGTTCGGATGGCCGCATGGAGGCCACGGGATGAGCACGCTTCCAGACGACCCGATGAACGAGGCCGTCCCACCGACGCCGAGCATGGCCGACCGCCGCGAAATGCTCATCGACTCCTGGTTCGATGGCACACTCGCCGACGATCAGTTCGCGGAGCTGGAAACGGCCATGCTCGAATCGAGCGAGGCACGGCAGGAATTTTGGGACCGGGCGACTGTGCATGGTCTGCTCCGTGAGGCGGCGAAGCTGCGGTTTTCGTCGGCAGACTTCGGGGTTACGCCGGCCGAGCCGACCTCGCCCTCTTTTGTCGGTGAGCGTGCGTCCCTGGCATTCTGGGCCGACGCCTGGCGGCAGTTGCCGCTGGCGGTCCGTCGCATCGTGCTGGTGGCTGGCTGGCTGGCTGCGGTGCTGATCGCGTCTCGTGGCATCGCCTCCTCGTATCGCGAGGGCAGCGTGCAGCCGGCGAATGTCGTCATTCACGAAGAGGGCTTCGAAACACCGCCGCCGCCGGCTCAGGACTTTCAGCCGGAGCATTTCGACCTCTGGGGCGGCGACGAGACGGAGGTCGTGGGCGTCACCGATGGTGTTGTGCCGCGCGGCGGCGCGCGGATGCTCAAGTTTGTGAGTGGCCATCCACGCGACAAGTTCTACGAGGGCGTGGTCGCGGAGATCTGGCGGTTCGTGGATCTGGCGGAACTGCGGGCTTCAGCCGGTGGCCGGCTGGATCGCGTCGAGCTATCCGCTTTTTTCAACGCCGCCCAGGCAGGCGACGTCGTCAAGCCATTCGGCGGCGTCAGCCTGATCGCCACCGACACGCACCCCCGCGACTTCCGCCGTGACTGGCGGGCCCAATTCGCGGCGGCGGCCAAGCGGCCAGCATCGATGGCCGCCTCGGAGATCCGTCAAGACCTCGACAGCGACCGCCGCACCTGGCAGCGGCTGTCGGCAACGGTGGACGTGCCGGACGGGGCCAGGTATCTCGTGCTGCACTGTTTCACCGAGCGGTGGCGGAACGACGGCGAACGTCTGGTCTGGGAGTCGTTGGGGCAGTACGTCGACGACATCCGGCTGGAGGTCGTGCCGGCCGCAATCCCGCGGCCCACCCGCTAAAGCTGGCGTGAAGACGGTCGGCAGCGGCCGGGCAGAAAAATGGTGACGCCGCCACCGTTTCGGCCGTTTTTCGTGCCAGCCCACGGCCAAGAGGGTGAGTTTTCTGGGTCGTGTGTCATCTGTGAGTGAAGATTGCGGTTCGCCGCCAGTGCCGATAGTGCTCATTCTCTTCTTTTCTGATGGGGGGCGTCGTGAAGACTTTCATTGAAAACAGTTTGGGGAATCCTCGCGCGGCAGGTCCGCGACGCGGGTTTACGCTCGTCGAGCTTCTGGTCGTGATCGCCATCATCGGCACGCTCGTCGGCCTGCTCCTTCCCGCGGTGCAGCAGGCCCGCGAGTCGGCCCGACGGTCGAGTTGCCAAAACAATCTCAAGCAATTGGCCCTCGGATGCTTGAACTATCACGATGCCCGGAGCCAGTTCCCGCCGGGTAACACCGGCCTCACGGATTGGCAGTGCGGCCCTGGCGGCACCGGCCCCGCGATCGGCTTGCTTGTGAGGGTGCTGCCGTTCATGGAAGAAGAGTCCCTCTACAACAAGTTCGACCTCACTGCGAGCGTTCAGGGCGCGACAAACAAGGCTGCCGCCCAGTCCGTGGGCGGGGGGAAAGTGGCACCGTCAGTTTATCGTTGCCCGTCGTATGGCGAGCAGGCCTTCGGCTCCTTGTCATTTGGCTGCTCCGGTAGCGGTTTTGACGTTGGCGCCAGCTGCTACGCGGGCGTGATGGGTAGCACGGCGAACGCCTGGTATGGTTCGGCGCCCGCCGAGGCTGGCATCTTCTATCTGGTGCAAACGGGCACGGCCAGTTCCGTGGGCTGGTGGTATCCCCAAATGAAAGCGCAGGTCACCAGGATGAAGGATGTGCTCGACGGAACATCCAACACGCTGTTGTGCGGTGAGGTGCGGCCCAATGCGATGAAGGCGATCTATCCGACACAGGCGATCGACTGGGGCGGGCTCTACTGCGCCTGGCCGGTGGGCCTCGCCTCGCGGGCCATGACCATGCGCTACAACCAGTATGGACCGAATCAGATCATGCCGGGCGGCAATGCCAACTGGCAGGACCAGATGGATTTCCCATTCAGTTCGAGCCATGTGGGAGGTGTCTTCATGGCCAAGGTCGATGGTGCCGTCGGCTACGTCGACGATGCGATCGACATCACCCTCTGGCGTGGTGCGGCCAACATGAAGGGTGGGGAGACATCCAAGCTTCCATGGTGACCGTGATGACGCGTCTCCCGCTGCGCAACTCCACCAGGCAGCGGTGATTCTCCATGGCCGACCGCCTGTTTCCTCAAAGGACTAGACCGATGTCTCGAACCTTCCCTGTGTCTGTCTGGGCAATACTCGGCCTCATCCTGGGCATCGCAGGATGCAGCCAGGAGCCACGTCCCACAATGGCTCCGGTGAATGGCACCGTCACGTTGAATGGCAAGCCGTTGACCAAAGGCATGGTTCACTTCATCCCCGACAGCACCAAGGGATCCACCGGCAGGATGGCCGTGGCCCACATCCAACCCGATGGCCGCTTTGACGGGGCCATGTGCTTCAAGCCCAAGGACGGCGCTCTGGTCGGATTCCACAAGATCGTCATCGATGTGCGGAACATCACCCCGGATCCGCCCGAGCCCGGCAAATCCCCGTCGGCGCCGCCGCAACCGCGCAACCTCGCGCCGGTCCGCTATTCGAATCCCGACACCAGCGGCATCACGGCGGAGGTCAAAGCCGGCGTCACAAACACTTTCGAATTCAAGCTCCAGAGCCCCTGATCGCACGTGTCGAACGAATCACCATGCCTCGACACCAGGAGCATCTGATGACCCGAGCCCACTCCAGCCATCCCCGCCGCATGTTTCTCAAAGGCGCTGGTGCCTGCATCGCCCTACCGTGGCTCGAGACGTTCGCCCGGGCGGAGGCGGAGCCCGCGGCGGTCCAGCGGTTTGTCTGCGTCGCCAATCCCTTCGGAATGATCCACGACGCGTTCTTCCCGACGGAAGAGGGTCTCGCCGCCGCGCTCCCGGACAACCTCAAGCCGCTCGAGCCGCTGCGAAGCAAGTTCACCGTCTTCTCCAACCTCGATCACGCCTACGGCAGCGGCCACGGCGCCACCCACACATTTCTCTCAGGGGTGCTGACCAGCGAGGTGGCGGGCATGCCCGATGGCAACATCTCGCTTGACCAGTTTCTGGGCCGGCAGGTGGCAGGCCAGACCCGTTTCGCCACGCTCAACACGGCGGCCGGCCCGGTCGGCGGCGGCGGCGTCGAACTCTCCTGGACCCGTAACGGCGTGATGGTGCCGCCGATCCAACAGGTCTCCCGCATCTTCAAACAGCTCTTCGTCGACGACCCCGCCGAGCGGACAGCCGAACTCGGCGCCGAATACGACCAGCAGGGATCGATTCTCGACGCGGTGAACGGCCAGGCCAAGGGGATGAACGGCCGGCTCAGCAACCGTGACCGGCAGAAGATGGAGCAGTATTTCACCGCCATCCGTGAAGTGGAGAGATCGCTCGCTCAGGAGAAGGCCTGGCTCTCGCGGCCCCGGCCGCATGTCGATGCCAAGGAGCCGAAGGACGGCACGGTGAGTCAGCAACTGCCGATCCTCTTCGACCTGGTGGTGCTGGCGCTCCAGACCGATTCGACCCGCGTGGCCACGATCGAGGTGCCGGGCTCGTTCGACACAGCCGCGATGGGAATCGAGGAGAAGGGCTATCACGGCTACTCTCACCACGGCAAGGATCCCGTGCTCATGGCCGGCATGCGGAAGGTCGAGCACTACCAGATGCTGCACCTCGCAAAGTTCCTCACGAAACTCGCGGACCTGGACCTGCTCGACACGACGCAGGTGCTGTTCGGCAGCGGCATGAGCGACGGCAGCGCCCACACCAACAAGAGTCTGCCGGTGATCGTGGCCGGCGGTGGCTACAAGCACCGCACGCACGTGAAGATGCCGGAGGAAGAGGGCAAACGGGTGCCGCTGTGCAACCTCTACCTCTCGATGGCGCAGCGTTTCGGCATCGAGGCCGACACATTCGGCAAGAGCAAGGGCACGCTCGGGGATCTGGCATGATGTCCATCAGGACCGTCACGCTGTCTCTCGTTATCCTGCTGGCCGCCGTGGTGACCGAGGCCTTTGGCGCTGACACCGCTACCCCGACGGCCGCGTCCCCGGCCGCGGGCCGTTCAGTGGCCCTCAGCGGTGCCGTCCGCACGTTCGTCTCCACGCACTGTCTCGCCTGCCACGACGATGCCACCCGCGAGTCGGGCGTGTCGCTCGAGTCACTCGGCGACACAGTCACCGACGCCACTGCGAAGGGCTGGCTACGAGCCCTCGAGCAGATCGAGCGGGGCACGATGCCGCCGCCCGACCAGGAGCAGCCAACAGCCGAGGAAAGGCACGCGGCAGTGCTGGCCCTTGAAGGCACGCTCGTGGCCGACGCCCGCAGCAGGCCTGCCGACGACGACGCGGTGCTGCGGCGACTCAACCGCACCGAATACCGCAGGACGATCGAGGACCTCCTGCACCTCGACCTGAGCGGCCGGGATCCCACCCGTGACTTCCCCGACGACAACCGCTCGCACGGCTTCGCCTCCAACGGCGAGAAACTCGTGACGTCGAGCTTTCTGCTGCGGCAATACCTCCGGGCCGCTGAAGACGTGGCCGGCCGCGCAATCCACTTCGAGGAGCAGCCTGAAGTGCGGCGATTTCCGCTCAAGCCCCCGTTCGATAGGACGACGCTCGGCATCTCCTACGGCGAACGCGATTACTACATCAAGACGCTCCGGCAGACTCTGCCCTACCAGTCGCTCTTCTACCGTGGCGGCTGCATGCCGCTGGAGGATCTGCGGGAGGGCGTGCCGCTGGCCGGCTGGTATTCGATCCGCATCCTCGCTGAAGCCAAGTTTCGCTATGCAGACATCGACCACAAGAAAATGTTCGGCGGCACATCGCTGACCGACCCAAGCCAGCCGAATCGGCTCGTGATGGAAACGGGCTCGCTCGTTGGCATCGATCCGTCGAACAAGGATGCGGTCAACGAGGCGCTCACGACGCCCCGCTCGGGCGACCGGCATCTCGCCACGTGGGACGTGCCCGACGACGTGCCGACATGGCTGGAGTGCCGCGTCTGGCTGGAGCAGGGGCAGTTTCCCAAGCTCTCGTTCCCCAACGGCCCCACCGGCAGCAACCACCGGCTCGACATGTATGTCAAAGAGAACAAATACACGCTGCTCGACACGGCGCAACTGGAGGCGTATGAGAAGGCCAACCTCGCTGGCGACTGGGGCCATCTGATCTTCTTCGAGACGCCCCGAATCCGCATCCAGGAGGTCGAGGTCGCCGGCCCGATCAACGAGCAGTGGCCACCGCAGAGCCACCTCGCGGTGTTCGGCGCCGAGCCCTATGACTCGGCCAAGGCAGGCGAGGTGCTTCGCGCCTTCGCCGAGAAGGCCTGGCGACGCCCGGTGCTGGCGGCCGAAGTGGAGCCGATCGTGAGGCTCGTGCGGGCCGTCGAGAAGGCTGCTGAGAAAAACGGCGGGAATTCAGGACAGTCCCCCGAAGAGGCGGCCCACTCGGCCATTCAGCAGGGTGTCAAAGCGATCCTCTGCTCGCCCGAATTCATCTACCGCGAGGAGAACCGTGACACGCTCGATGGCCACGAGATCGCCTCTCGGCTCTCCTATTTCCTTTGGTCGTCGTTGCCGGACGAAGAGTTGCTGCAGCACGCTGCCGCGGGCGATCTGCTTCGACCGGACGTGAGACGTGAACAGACCGAGCGGCTGCTGGCCGATCCCCGCTCCGACACGTTCGTAAACGAGTTTCTCGACGGCTGGCTGGTGATGCGGAAGCTCGGCACGATGGCGCCGGTGTTTCCCGTCTACTTCGAGGACCAACTGGAGCCCGCGATGCGGGCGGAGACACGCCTCTTCTTCAAACGGCTGCTCCACGTCAACGGCCCGATCGCCGACTTCCTCGACTCAGACTACACGTTCGTCAACCGGGGCCTCGCGAAGCACTATGGACTCGATTGGCGGGCTGCGGAGCGGCGGCTCGGGAAACCGGTCAAGGGACTCCGCGACGAAGACCTCCAGCCGGACGGCGCAGGGGCTGCCGCATCGACCGCATTCGTGCCGGTGAAGCTCACCGACAAACGACGCGGCGGGCTGCTCGGGCAGGCAAGCGTTCTCACGCTCACCGCCAACGGCGTCGACACCTCTCCCGTCGTTCGCGGCGCCTGGGTGCTGGAAAACATCCTCGGCGCGCCGCCGTCGCCGCCGCCGCCGAACATCCCCGTGATCGAGCCCGATATCCGCGGCGCCACCACGATCCGCGACCGCCTTCAGAAGCATCGCGACAATCCATCCTGCCTGAGCTGCCACCGGCAGATCGACCCACCCGGCTTCGCGCTCGAGAGCTTCGACGCCATCGGCCGCTGGCGGGCACACTACATCGCCAACAACAAGCCCCTCCCCGTCGACGCGAGCGGTGAGTTTGGTGGCACGACTTTCAAGGACGTGAGCGGCTTCAAGGAAGAACTGCTGAAACACCAGCCGCAGTTCGCCCGCTGTCTGGTGGAAAAGCTCCTCGTCCATGCCCTAGGGCGGGACCTCGCCGTCGCTGACCGCCCCGCCATCCGCAGCATCGTGGAGAAGGCAGCGGTCGACGGCTATCGGCTCCGGGATCTCGTCCTGCTCTGCTGCGAGAGCGACCTCTTCATCCACAAATGATCTCCATGCTCTTATGCCGTCGGGCCGTTATCACAGCGATCGCGATCGTTGCCGGCACGTTGCTTTCCGCCCCGTCGAGTGGACACGATACTAGGAAACTCGAATCGCTCACGGTGGAACAGGCTCGCGAACTGGTGGCGAAAAAGCAGCCCCCGCTGTTTGACAGTACGGGCGCGTGGCTGTCGCTCGACGGCCTCAAGACGCTCTCGCCGGAGGTGGCGGCGGTGCTCGTGGAGCCCGCCGAACCACTGTCGCTCGACGGCCTCACGAAGCTTTCTCCCGAGACGGCCGCGGTGCTCGCGAAGCACAAGCCGGTTGGCGGGTTCGGCTATGCCGACCTGCGGTTGAACGGCCTGAAGACGATCTCCCCGGCCGCCGCCGAGGCGCTGGCTGCCCATCAGGGCATGATCCTGCTCTCCTCGCTCGAGAAGCTCGATTCGCTGCCGCTGGCAAAGAAGCTTGCAGCCCAGTGGGGGGAACTGCGGCTGGGTCTCACCGAGCTTTCGCCGGAGATCGCCGCGGAATTGGCGAAGAACGCCGGCGTGGCAGAGGACAAGACTCAACCGGGCATCATCCACCGGCGTGCTGATCGCGCCCCATCCGTCCTGCGACTCGACAACCTTCGGTCGCTGTCGCCGGAGACTGCCGAGTCCCTGTCAAAGCACAGCGGCGTGCTCGTGCTCAACGGTCTCAAGTCGCTCGATCCTATTGTGGCCACGTCGCTGGCGAAGCGGACCGGCACGCTCGTACTCAACGGCCTGCCGTCGCTCTCCACCGAGGCGGCCGCGGCGCTTGCCGAGTTTTCCGGAGAGCTCGTTCTCAAGGCTATCACCGAACTGCCGCCAGATGCCGCTGCTGCATTGGCGAAGCACAAGGGCCGGCTGCACCTCACCGGTCTCACCGCGATCAGTCCCGAGACCCACGCGGCGTTGCAGGGCCATGCCAACCTGCTTCTGCCGCGGCAGGTCCCGTCCGGGCCGTGAATGGCCGCGGGGTCGCGTATACGGGGCAAAACATGCGCCATTTGGCGGGTTTCGCCGGTTCCCGTAGCATGGTGCCCGGCGGGCAGGCACAGACATTCGCAAGGAAGTGGTCAACATGAGCGTGCAGCGTGTATTGGCTCTGGTGCTCGGGGGTGGACGTGGCACCCGGCTCTATCCCCTCACCCGCGACCGGTCCAAGCCGGCCGTGCCGCTGGCTGGCAAATACCGCATCATCGACGTGCCGCTCTCCAACTGCATCAACAGCGGCGTGCAGCGGATCTACGTGCTCACGCAGTTCAACTCCGTGAGCCTCCACCGGCACATCCGCCGCACCTACACCTTCGATCCGTTCAACGGCGGCTTCGTGGAAATCCTCGCCGCCCAGCAGACCACCGACAACGCGGGCTGGTACCAGGGCACGGCCGACGCGGTTCGCCAGAACCTCCGCTACATCCAGCAGCCCGACATCCGCCACGTGCTGATCCTCTCCGGCGACCAGCTCTACCGGATGAACTACGCCGACATGCTGGCCACCCACATGTCGAGCCGCGCTGACGTCACGATCGCGGGGATTCCAGTCCACGCGGAGGCTGCCTCGGCGCTGGGCATCATGCGACTCGACGGCCAGGGCCGCGTCGAGGGCTTTCTGGAAAAGCCGCAGACCCAGAAAGAACTCGACATGATGCGGACCGACCCTGACTGGATCGAGCGGCAGGGGATTCCGGCCCAGGGTCGCAGTCTGATGGCGAGCATGGGGATCTACCTGTTCGACCGCGACTGCCTCGTCGACCTGCTCACCAAGACCGACTACCAGGACTTCGGCCGCGAGGTCTTCCCGGCGTCGATCCGGGCGAAGAAGGTGCAACTGCATCCCTTCGACGGCTACTGGGAGGACATCGGCACGATCCGCTCTTACTACCAGTGCAACCTCGACCTGGCCAGCCCCGCCCCGCCCTTCGACATGGCGATGCCGGAGGCGCCGATCTATTCCCGCGGCAGGTTCCTGCCGCCGTCGCGGATCGACGGCGCCACCATTCGGCACAGCCTGCTCTCCGACGGCTGCCTCGTCGAGGAAGGAGCGGTGATCGAGAACAGTGTGATCGGCGTGCGGTGCCGGATCGGCCGCGACGTGGTGATCCGCAATTCAGTGATCCTCGGCAACGACTTCTTCGAGACGGCGGACGACATCGCCGCCAACACGGCCAAGGGACTGCCGCGGATGGGCATCGGAGCAGGCACCGTGATCGAAGCTGCGATCGTCGACAAGAACGTGCGGATCGGCCGCGGGGCCAGGATCGTCAACGACCATGGCTGCGAGACATCTGCCGACAGCGACCGCTTCACGGTCCGTGACGGTATCGCCGTGGTGCCCAAGGACGCGATCGTTCCCGACGGCTGGCGTCCCTGACACAGCGTGGCCGAGCCGGCGTCAACGGCACCGCTCAGCGGAGGCGGGCCCGCCAGCCGGGAGTCTCGCCAGCCTGGACAGGCGGCGCATCCGTCTGCTCGGCGGCGACCGGCACAGGCTCGAGTGCGTCGGGCGTGGAGCCAGCCGCTTCAAGAACCACCTCTGGCTCGCCGTCGATCCCGAACTCTTCATCGGATTCTCCGACCACGGCGACCGTCTGCTGCAACCCGTCCGCGTCGGCCTCATCGGCGAGCGTGGGCGTCGGTACGCTCTCCGCCGAGCTTTCGGCCGGGGCACCACTGTTCTTCACGATGAGCGGCCACGGCCTCGGCGCTGCGCCCAGCGGCAGGATGCCATTACTGCGGGCCCGGAAGTCGTTTTGCGGCGACGAGCCGTTGGGCACCGGACCGGAATAGTCGAACGGATCGGGGCACATCGTGCAGCCGATTGAAGCCAGCCCCACGGCTGCCGCCGTCGCCAGCGTCCATGCCCGCGGAAGCGGGCCCCGTGTCACTCGTGCCTCAACCATGCGGTCCCTTCCAGATGGCGGGATCCGTCTCCCACCGGGCTTCGCCGGCCTCCCCAAAGGCCAGCGTTCACCCCGTCGACCGGGCGTCACGTCCCGGATCTCATCAGCGGCTGTTCCCCATCCCCAACACCCACGAAGAATTTCGGCAAATCGGTGGCGGATTCTTCAGAAAAACCGATTCAACCGGAAAAACCAGCCCGTGCGGGAGCCGGCGACCCATCGCCGTTTGACGAGCCGGGATCGGCGGAAGCTCGAGGAGCTTTCTTCACGCGAAACATGGCATCCTGCCATTTTCGCTTGGCAAACGCAGTTTGCTGGTACTGCACTTCGCATCCTGCGAAGCAGTCTTGGGCGAGCCGGGATCGGCGGAAGCTCGAGGAGCTTTTGGATTTTTCGCCCTGTCATGAAAAGCACAACCACAACGCGTGATGGCGAAAAAGCCACTGCGACGAGACTTCTGCCGTCCCGGCGGACACGTTTCCGCTGCCGTCCCGGCGGCTTGGGCCGTCGACGCACGTCGGACCGCTCTACAACTGCACGCCCAGCTTCGCCATGAGGAGCTTCATGTCGTCCCAGACGTCGCGTTTCGCGGGCGGATTCCGCAGCAGATACGACGGGTGATAGGTGCAGATGACCTGCGACGACCTCCAGGAAAACCACCGCTTCCGCAGATTCCCGATCGTCTCGTCGGTCTGCAGAAGCGCCTGAGCCGCCGTGGTGCCGAGGCAGCAGATGAACTCCGGGGCGATGATCTCCAGCTGCTTCTCGAAGTAACCCCGGCAGTTGGCCGTCTCTTCGGGAAGCGGCCGACGGTTGTCGGGCGGCCGGCACTTCAGCACGTTGAGGATGTAGACCTCGTCGCGCGAGAGCGTGCACGACTCGATGATCTTCGTGAGCAGCTGACCGGCCCGGCCCACGAACGGCTCGCCCGACGCATCCTCATCGGCGCCGGGAGCCTCGCCCAGGAAGCAGAGCCTCGCCGTGGCAGGCCCCACGCCAAACACCGTGTGGGTGCGGGCCTTGGCCAGCGGCTCACACAGCCGACAGCCGGCCACCTGTTCGCGGAGGATGTCCAATGACCGGATCCGAGCCGCCTCGCCGGCGACTGTGGACTGCGTGCCAGCGGCAGCAGGAGCATGCACGGCCTTCGCGTCACGACCCGCAGAGGCGGCACGCTGCGGCTTCGCCCCGCGCCGCTTGGGCAGATCCGACACGCCCGCCGAGGCCAGGCTCTCCAGCTTCTGTTTGAGCGCACGCTTGCGGCTTCCGCCGCCCTGCGTGCCCGACGTGCCAGCGTTTCCATCCATGGATCGCGTCCGTACTGTGCGTGGTGGCAGTTCTCAGCCCGTCGATAAAGTTGTCCGCCGCCGGAAGCGGCTGTCGATCTCGTGGAAAAAGGCCATGGATGGCTTTTTCCACAGACATTCAGAGCGCGCGACGGTGTCGCTTCGGGCCCCGGCCCTTGCCGAGGAGCGCTGCCGCAGAGGGCTTCTTCGGTTCGGCGGGAGCGGGCTCCTGGGCAGGCGTATCGGCCAGCTCGCCCAGCTGGCCGCTCTCATCAACACCAGCTCGGTCGCCGACCCCCAAGCGTGGCAGTTCCGTCTTGGGCCGGCGGTCGAACGCCTCGAATCCCGGGATTTCGTCCCGCTTGAGCAGCCGTTCGATTCGCATTTCGATCCGCGTGAGCTGCGGCCCCTCCTCGGGGCTGACGAACGAGTAGGCGACGCCCTCGCGGCCCATGCGGCCGGTTCGCCCCACGCGGTGCACATAGTCGTCACAGAACTCGGGAATGTCGTAATTGATGATGTGCGACACCCCCGACACGTCGATCCCGCGGCCCACCACGTCGGTGGCCACGAGGATGCGGGTCGTGCCGTCACGAAATTGCTTCATCGCCCGGTCACGGGCTCCCTGCGGGAGGTCGCCGTGGATGCAGGCCACTTCGTCGGGATGGCCGTTTTGACCAACGGCGCGGCTGCGACGGCGTGAGAGCCGCTCGAAGATCTTGTCGGTGCCGCGCTTCGTCCGGCAGAACACGATCACCTGCCTGGGGTTCTCCCGTTCCAGCAGCTTCTCGAGGAGATCGAACTTACGGGTGGGATCGACGGTGAAATAGGCCTGCTCAATGGTTTCGACGGCGAGTTCATTGACGGAGAAGTCGAGGACCTCGGGATTCCGCATGTAGCGGGTCGCAAGTTTGGCCACGGTCGGAGGCACCGTGGCGGAAAGCAGCAGCGTCTGCCGGCTCTCGGGGCAGCGGCGAAGGATTTTTTCGATGTCGGGCCGGAAGCCGATGTCGAGCATCCGGTCGGCCTCGTCGAGCGTCACGATGTCGAGCGACGAAAATGACAGCGTGCCGCGGCTCATGTGATCGAGCACGCGGCCCGGCGTGCCGACGATCACCGCCGGATGCTTCGCCAACTTGTCGATCTGCCCTTTGATCGGCTTGCCGCCATAGACGGCCACGCAGTGGATCCGCGAGCCATGCGCGAGTTTCTCGAATTCATCACGCACCTGCACGGCGAGTTCGCGGGTCGGCACGAGCACGAGTGCCCGCGGGCCACCGGCGCGGCCCGGTTGCAGCATGCGTTCCAGAATGGGCAGCACGAACGACGCGGTCTTGCCGGTGCCCGTCCGCGCCTGGCCGAGCACGTCAATGCCAGTCAGGGCCTTGGGAATCAGGCCGGCCTGAACCGGCGTCGGCGTCGTATAGCCAGCCCGCTCCACCGCGGCCATCGTGGCGGGCGACAGCCCCATCGTGTGAAAACTGCCAGCCGAATGACCGACGTCCTGACGCGCCACATCCTTCGCTTCGCCGAACTGCTCCGCTCGCGGACCACCACCCTCGTTCACAGACACTCGTAATCCTCTTCTGAAAGACTCACAGGCCGCGCACAAGACCCCGACACGAAGCAGCAAACGACCGGATTTTATAGCTGAAAACTACCACGACGGCACCGCCACGGCAAACGCGGCCGTGAAATCAAGGGCAACGAACGTACAGTTCCCTCGCTGGAGGCACGTCGGGATCTGCGAGCGAGCCCCTACCGGTCGAAGATCTTCCGGATGGCCCAGACCGTGGCCGCGCGACCGGCGCGAGCGATCGATCGCGTCAGCGGAATGCTCTTCGGGCAGACGGCAACACAATTCTGCGCGTTCCCGCACATCTGGATGCCCCCCTGCGCCGTCAGCGCCTCCAGCCGCTCGTCTGCGATCATCTTGCCAGTGGGATGGCCGTTGAACAGCATCGCCTGGCTGATCGCGTGGGCTCCCACGAAGCCCGAATCGAAGGCCGACTTCCGCCGCGATTCGAAGTCCTCGGCCGACTCATCCTCGCGGCGAACAGCCTCGATCTTCGTGAATTGCGGGCAGGCCTCCAGGCAGCAGCCACAACTGATGCACGTGGCCAGCGGATAGGCATCTTCCTGAAGTTGAGGCGAGATCCGGGGGCCGGGACCGTGGTCGTATGAGTCATCAACGGGCACCCAGGCCTTGACCCGCTCGAGCGAGCGAAACAACCTGCCACGATCCACGACGAGGTCGCGGACCACGGGAAACTTCGACATCGGCCGGAGTTCGATCTCGTCGGCCGACTCTTCCAGCAACTTGTCAACGAGCGCCGAGCAGGCCATCCGCGTCCGGCCATTGATCAGCATGGTGCAGGAGCCGCAGACCTCTTCCAGACAGTTGCAATCCCAGGCCACCGGGGCCACCCGGCGACCATCCCGTGACTTCGCCTGGGCAGCGACCTGTTGCAGGATGCTGATGACGTTCATATTCGCGACATAGGGAATCTCGAACCGCTCCCAGTAGCTCTCCTCGCCCGGAGCATCCTGCCGGAGAACCCGCACCCGGACGACCCGTGCGGCCGCGGCACTATGCCCGTTCCCGCCATGGTCAGCCGCCGTCTGCGGCTTCATGCCAGCGTTGTGTTCGGCTGCTTCAACTGCCTTGATCATCGGTTGGTTCTCCTCCGCTCTGGGAAACCGCTCTCTTTTTCGTCCACGCACAGGCCACACCGCGCCCCGGCAACCGCTAGCTCGCCGAACCGGCGTAGACAGGCTGCTTTTCGTGGCCATTGCCACTCACGCCCGCCAGCTTCTGCCGTTCTTTCCAGACCTCCTCGATCATCTCGCCGCCCACCAGCCCATAGAGCCGTGGACGCGGAGGCATCAGCGAGGTGTCGACGTCCTCATAGGTGATTTCGGGCTCACCGCCTACGCCACACTTCGCCACCGTCGACTTGAGCCAGCGACGGGTATTTGCCTCGAAGCGATCGCACCACTGCTCCGCCTCACGTCGTTTCTCGACCGGATCGGTGGCATGGAGGCCCGGCATGGCGAAGTCGGGCTTGTAGTGGGCACCGCGGCACTCGTCTCGCTGCAGGGCGCCCTTGAGAACCAGTTTCGCCAGCGGGAACATGTCACCGAGCGACTTTGTGAACACCACGTTTTGGTTCGTCCAGTTGCCCGAATCCGATACCGCACACCGCCTCCACCGCTCTTCGAGCGAGCAGACCTCGGCGTAGGCGGCCACCAATTGCTCGTTGCGCCGAACCACCGTGGCCACGCGGGTCATGAGATTGCCCAGCTGCTGGTGCAGGTCGTAAGGGTTTTCATCGCCAGCCGTCCGGGCAAGCAGCGCCTGGTGCCGCTCCTCCTCACGCCGCAGCCCCGATTCGAAGAGCCGCGACGACTCGTCCACGGCCTTCTTCCCGCGGGCATCAACGCCCGCGATCACACCCGGAGCACAGAACAAGCCGCTGAAGATGCAGGAGAGCAGCGAGTTCGCCCCGAGCCGGTTGGCACCGTGATACTGGTAATCGCACTCCCCGATCGCATACAGCCCGGGGATGTTGGTCTGCTGGTTCCTTGGCGAGCCCTCGACGAGGCCGCCGGTGCTGCTCTTCTCATAGTCCACCCAGAGGCCGCCCATGGAGTAGTGCACGGCTGGGAAGATTTTCATCGGCACGACCCGCGGATCGACGCCCTGGAACTTCTCGTAGATCTCCAGAATGCCGCCGAGCTTGCGATCGAGCGTCTCGCGGGGCACGTGCGTGAGGTCGAGGTAGACGCACAGTCGATCCTTCTCGACCGACAGCCCCTCGGTGGTGCAGATGTCGAAAATCTCGCGGGTGGCAATGTCGCGCGGCACGAGGTTGCCGTACTTCGGATACCGCTCCTCGAGGAAATAGCTCCGCTCGACCTCGGGAATGTCGCGGGGATCGCGAGGGTCGTGCGGCGTCTTGGGCACCCAGACGCGGCCACCCTCGCCGCGGGCGCTCTCGCTCATCAGCCGCAGTTTGTCGGCTCCGGGAATCGCCGTCGGGTGCACCTGGATGAACTCTCCGTTGCCATACCATGCACCCGCCCGGTAGGCCCGGCTGACGGCGCTGCCCGTGCAGACCATCGACATCGTCGAGCGGCCGTAGAGCAGCCCGCAGCCGCCCGTGGCAATGATGACGGCATCCGCCGGAAAGGCCCGGAACTGCATGGTGACAAGATCCTGGCAGATCGCGCCCCGGCACCGGCCCGCATCGTCGAGCACCGGTTCCAGAAAGTCCCAGAACTCCCACTTCTTGACCTTTCCATCGACTTCCCAGCGGCGAACCTGTTCATCGAGGGAATAGAGGAGTTGCTGGCCCGTCGTCGCCCCGGCAAAGGCCGTTCGCTTGAAGAGCGTGCCGCCAAACCGCCGCTGATCGCGAAAACCTTCGGGAGTGCGGTTGAACGGCACGCCCAGACGGTCCATCAGGTCGACGATCCGCGGGCCCCAATCGGCCATTTCCTTGACCGGCGGCTGGTGCTGCAGGAAATCGCCGCCGTAGACGGTGTCATCGAAATGCTTCCACTCGTTGTCACCTTGCTGCCGCGTCAGGGCATTGACGCTGTTGATGCCCCCCTGGGCGCAGACGCTGTGCGAGCGCTTGACAGGTACCAGGCTGACGAGATCGACGCTTGCGCCGAGTTCGGCCAGCCGCATGGTGGCGGATAGGCCTGCCAATCCACCACCGATCACGAGGACTCTGGGTTGTGCCATGATACTCGGGCTCCTCCTGGTTGATGCGGGTGCTGATCAGGCTCCTGGCGGCGTCTGCGACGCGGGCCCCGATGTCGGCACGACGGGTGCGGTCTGAGGTTCTGTGGTGCGAACCTCAGGGGATCGCGGCTGCGGCTGGTGGCCATCCAAAGGCGACTGACCACCTTCGAGCATCCGCTTGACGTCATCCATGCGATTTTCTATCGCTCTGGCCTGTTCGACGTCGACGTTCCGCATGCCCCCCAACGCCCCGAGGCCTGCGCCGCCCAGCAGCACTCCGATCGCAATGCTGATCCAGTTGGCTCGTCTCATCGCAGCGGGGCTCGTCCAGAGTCCCCAAGTGATGCCGAGCGTCCACAGCCCATTGGAGAAGTGAAACACGGTGGACAAGATGCCGATCGCGTAGAGCATCGACACGAGCAGGGGCCGCAGTACGATGGCCGCGGAACTCGTCGCATGGTGCGGTTCGAACTTGCCGCCACCAAACGGCTCGCCGAGCCAATGCAGTTGCGTGATGTGCCAGATGATGAACACAAAGGCGATCATGCCGGTCGCCCGCTGCAACGTGTAGCGCACGTTGCCGACATACGCATAGGAGCCGACGTTCGGCATGCCGTTGGCGATGATCACAAACCCAACCACGGCATGGAAGAGCATCGGCAGGAAGATGAACGCCCACTCGATCGGCACAAGCAGCGGTCCCAGCGAGTGGATCATGTCCACGCGGGACTGAAACGTGCCCGGCCCGGCGAGCACGGAGGCATTGGTGAGCAGGTGAACGACCAGGAATGCGCCGACCGGAATGAGGCCGGCCAGGGAGAATAATCGGTAGATCAGAAACTGGTGACGGGCCAGAAATGACGGGGATGGGTCGTTCGCGGTCACAAACTGCCTCGCTGCACTGAGTTCGACACCAGATTCGATCGGCCGGCGTTTCCATCGGCGGACGCGGCCTGTCGCCAGCTCGATCAGTATAGATTTGTCACGCCACGCGGCAACGGAGATACCGCATTTGGCGTGTGATTCATCTGATTTTATACTCGAGGGGCATCGCTCCGAGCGGGAGCCGGTGTGCGGAGAGCCGTTGGTGCCGAATCCAGTTCCATCCTCCATGAGCCAGAGACTGCCCGGGCAGAGTGATGCCGGGGCCATCCTGGAGCACCTCCCGGATGGCATCGCGCTGGTCCGCGCAGACGACACCGTCGTCTGGTCCAACGGTCGTCTGGCGGAATGGTGCGGCAAGGCCTCTCTCGACGGCCTCAACTTTTTTGAGGCACTCGACCGCCCGGAAATACTCGGACCCGACGCCAGCCCCTTCCGCATGGCGATCGCCTCGGGCCGCACGACAAGCGCGACGCTGAGGACGGCCGACAACCGCTACTTCCACCTGCAGGCCGCGGCCGGCACCGACGCTGCGGTCGCCGTGGCGGCGGTTCGCGATGTCACCCACACGATCCTCGAGCAGCAGAAACTTGCTGCCATTCATCAGGCGGGCCAGAAGCTTGCCGATCTCGCGCCGGCCGAACTGGCCGACATGACCGTCGAGGAACGGATCGAACTCCTCAAGAGCAACATTCTCTATTACGCCAAGGATCTGCTGCAGTTCGACGTCGTCGAGATCCGTCTGCTCGACCGACAGACAGGCAGGCTCGAGCCGTTGCTGGCGGTCGGCATGCAGCCCGAGGCCGAGGCACGAGTCCTGTATTCGCGGCGCGAATACAACGGCGTGACCGGCTACGTGGCCGCCACGGGCTGCAGCTATTTCTGCAACGACACCACGAAGGATCCGCTCTATCTGGAGGGCTTCAAGGGAGCAAAAAGCTCGCTCACAGTGCCCCTCATGCTGCACGAGCAGGTGATCGGGACCTTCAACGTCGAAAGCCCTGAGCCCGGTGGGTTTACCGAAACGGACCTGCGGTTTCTCGAAATCTTCTCCCGCGATGTGGCTGCCGCCCTCAACACGCTCGAACTCCTCGTGGCCGAGAAGGCCTCGACTGCAGCCGAGAGCATCGAAGCCATCCACGGTGCAGTGGCGCTTCCCGTGGACGACATCCTCAACGACGCCGTCAGTGTCATGGAACGCTACATCGGCCACGATGCTGACCTCGTGGAACGACTGCAGCGAATCCTGCGGAATGCCCGCGACATCAAGCAGGTGATCCAGAAGGTGGGCGAGCAGATGACCCCCAGTTCGGCCCACGCCCAACGCCGCCAAGGAGACCGCCACCCGGCGCTCGTCGGGCGACGCATTCTCGTCGCGGATGCTGACGAACAGGTGCGGGCGGCGGCCCACGCGCTGCTCGAACGGTATGGCTGCACCGTGGAGACGGCCCGCGACGGCACCGAGGCGGCCTCCATGGTCCGCGCCTGCGGCGCGGAGGTCTACGATGTGATCATCGCTGACATCCGACTTCCAGACATGAGCGGCTATGAACTCCTCCTGCGGCTTCGAGAACTCCGCGATTCCGTGCCGCTCGTCCTCATGACCGGATTCGGATATGACCCTGGACACTCGATCGTGAAAGCACGACAGGCCGGGATCGACCTCGTGCTCTTCAAACCGTTCCGCGTGGACCAACTGCTCGACACCGTCGAGAAAGTGCTCGCCCGGGCCCCCGCCCTCGTCGCCGGAGGCGGCGTATCCGCTGGGGCCCCAAAACAGGCCCACGAAGGCTAGAGCCCCCTCTTCATGGTGGGGATGGTCGGGTCGCTGCTCCGCAAAAACCGCCTCTCACCGCGGTGGCGGCGTTCTGGACAAGCTAGGCAGCCTGTCCAGCGACACATGCCCTTGACCCGACTTCCCGCAGACGGCTACTTCTCCATGCCTGCGAAACCGGTCCTGCGCACAGGAAGCAGCATCCATGGCACGAGCGAACGTCCTTATGGCACTCACCCCGACACGATCGTCTTCTCCGGCCCGAACAGGGAGCGGTGCGATTGCGGCCGCGATTGGCCTGGCCTGCCTGTGGATCGCTCTGGCCGGAACGCGTGCGATCCTGGCCGTCGAGCCTGGCACGGAGGAACTTCCGGCGGCCAGCGACGAAGCAGCCGCAGCGAGACGAGTCATGGAGGAGGCGCTCTCCAAGTCGGTGGAGAATGCCCGCCCGAACGCCGCCCGTCCATCTGCCGAGAGCGGAGCCGCCGCCGTTCCTGATGATCTGCTCGTGGCGCGAATCTCGGCCGAGGTCGCTGCCAAGCAGCTCGAGGCCCGACGCACCGCGCAGCGATCGCCTGCCGACGCCCTCGCCCTGCTCGACGAGGCCGCCGCCAAGATTGCCGACCCGGCGGTGCCCGAAAAGGTACGAAACCAGCTCCAGCAGCGGATCGAACGGGCCCGACGTGACATCGAGGAATCGACCGGCAAACGCCGCGGGGAACTCGAGATGGAGCGGAAGAGCGCCCAGGTCGAGGCCCGGGTCACCCGTGAGAAGTCCCAGAAGGTCGAGGTCGACCAGCGTCTGGCGATGCTCGTGGAGGAATACAACTCACTCGTCGACGCCCAGCGGTTTCCCGAGGCGGAGGCGGTCGCCAAGAAAGCCGGTCAGCTCGCCCCGGACAACCCGATCGTTCGCCAGCTGCTTTCGCAGAGCCGCGTCATCCGCCGGCTCGACACCCAGAAGTCGATCGAGGGTCAGAAGCGGGACGGCTTCATGAATGTGGCTGAGGACGTGGAGCGCTCCTCCACGCCGTTCGTCGGACCGATCGAGTTTCCGACCACCCGCGACTGGGAGGATCTCACGAAAAATCGCACGCGTCTCCAGGCAGAAGGACGTGCGCGGGCCACGCCCGCGGAGCTGCAGATTCAGAAGCGGATGAGCGTGAAGGTGAAGGCATCGCACCGCGACCAGCCACTCTCTGCCGTCCTCGACTCACTCGCCAAGCAGGCCGACGTGCCGATCCATCTCGATATGGTCGGCCTCGAGCAGGAAGCGGTTCGCAGCGACACGCCGGTGACGATTTCGCTCGACCAGTCGATCTCGCTGAAGAGCGCCCTCAAGCTGCTGCTCGAACCGCTCCACCTCGATTACGTGATCAAGGACGAAGTGCTCAAGGTGACGAGCCCCCGGCTGGTGAAGGGCGAGGTCTACAGCATCTCCTATCCCGTCGCCGACCTTGTGATTCCGATCCCGAATTTCTCGTCCGACGGCCTGGGTATCACCGGGGCCCTCCGCGACGGCTACTCCCGGCTGAGTCCCCGGAATGGCGCCTCAGTGCAGTATGGCCCGCCACCAGTGGGCATCAACGGGGTGAGCCGCGCCTCGGGCGATGCGAGCATGGATCCCGCGTCGCTCGCGCAGTTTCAAGGGGGAGGCAACGCCCCGGCGACGGGCTCGAGCCCGTCCGTCCCGTTCGGTCCGCCCACGGGTGGCGGCACCCAGGCCGACTTCCAGTCGCTCATCGACCTGATTCAAAACACCGTCTCACCGCAGAGTTGGAACACCGTGGGCGGTCAGGGCGCCATCCAGCCGTTTGCGACGAACCTCAGCATCGTGGTGAGCCAGACGCAGGAGGTGCACGAGGAGATCACCGATCTGCTCGAACAACTCCGCAGGCTGCAGGACCTGCAGGTGACGATCGAGGTGCGATTCATCCGGCTCAATGACACCTTCTTCGAGCGTATCGGTGTCGACTTCGATTTCAACATCCAGACAGGGGTGCAATCGCCGCTGAACATGACGGCGATTCCCACCCAGACCAACACCTCGCTCTCGCCATCATCGTCAGGCATCACGAGCCGTCCAGGAAGCGGCAGCCAGACGATCGGTCTCGACCTGACCGGCATGCCTGGCGTCGCCATGGGATCGGGTGGCACATCCGCAGGCGGCCTCAGCGGCGGCGGCGGCACCGGCGGCACCGGCGGCACCACCGGCGGCGGCGGCGGCGGCGCGACGGCGGGCCAGACGCAGTCCCGGCCGAGTCCAAGTTACTTCTCGATTCCATTCCGGCAAAACAGCTTCGGCAGTGCCACTGTGCCGGCGCTCCCCGGCCTGCCCGACCCGGCCACATCGGCCGCCAACTTCGGGTTCGCGATCCTCAGCGACATCGAGGCCTACTTCCTGATCCAGGCGGCGCAGGGCAACACGCGATCGAATGTCATGCAGGCCCCAAAAGTCACGCTCTTCAACGGCCAGAACGCCTTTATCTCCGACAGCACCCAGCGGCCGTTCGTGACGAGCGTCGTGCCTGTGGTGGGAGATTTTGCGGCGGCCCAGCAGCCGGTGATCACCGTGCTCTCCGAGGGCACAGCCGTGAACGTGCAGGCTGTCGTCTCCAGCGACCGGCGGTTCGTACGTCTGACGCTCGTGCCGTTTTTCTCGCAGATCGGCAAGGTAGAGCAGTTCCAGTTCGAGGGCACGCGGTCCACGAAGTCGAAGAGCAGCGATGAAAAAACGGGGCTGGCTGGAGATGCCGCCGCCGGCGCCGGGCTCAACGCCAGCCTGCAGACGCAGGGCAAGAGCAGCGCTGAGCAGGAGGTCTTCTCTCGCGGCACCACGATCCAGTTGCCCGAATTCATCTTCACGACGGTCACCACCACCGTGAGCGTTCCCGACGGCGGCACCGTGCTGCTCGGCGGCATCAAGCGGCTCCGCGAGGGCCGCAACGAATTCGGCGTCCCCATCCTCTCGAAGATTCCCTACATCAACCGACTCTTCAAGAACGTCGGCATGGGCCGCACCACGGACAGCCTGATGTTGATGGTGACGCCGCGAATCATCATCCAGGAGGAAGAGGAGGACAAACTCCTCGGCGCCAACCGGCCATAACGTTCCTATGCTGAAGTTCTTCCTCTTCTCAGGTGCGATCCTCGGAGGGCTCGGCGTCGGGGCCGGCTCGTTTGGTGCTCACGGTCTGAAGGCGATGCTCGACGCCACCGGCCGCACCGACAACTGGGAGACGGCCGTCCGCTACTGCCTCTACCACGCCCTGGCGATGCTCATCGTGGCGGTGGTGTCTGCCTTGCCCCAGGCTTCACCATCCCGCGGCCTGCTGCTGGCCTCTGGCTGGTGCATGCTCGTCGGAACATTGATCTTCAGCGGCTTTCTGGCAGCACTGGCCCTGTCGGGCGTGAGAATGTTGGGGGCGATCGTTCCGATCGGGGGCGCGCTGTTCCTCGTCGGCTGGGCACTGCTCGCGGCTGCCGCGTTGAATATCAAAGTGTCGTCGTGAACGGCAGTCCTCAACGGAGCCTGGGCGGCTTCAGGCCTGCCTACTGTCCGGCCGCGGAGTTGTCGTCCTCAACCGCCGTGTCCTCGTCCATGACGTCCTTCGCGGCGGCCTTGTTCTTCGACATCCGCTTGCCGGCAGCAGGCTCATCGCTAAACGGATCGTCCGACTCTGCAGCGGGCTCCTCCATCTCGGCCGGCTCGTCCACAACCTTCTTGCCAGGTTTGGCGGGGGAACCAGCCTTGCCCGCTGGCGCTGGCACCTCCTCGACCCCGGCGGCCGGAAGATCCTCGATCGTCCTTCCACGAGGAGCGACGAGTTCGGGCCGGATGTCTTCCGGACGGCGGCGACGACGCACGTCACCCGAGGCGTCTTCAATCGTGGAATAGCGCCGGCCGTAGTGCTCGCGTTCCCGCTGCAACTGCCCCAGCCGAGCCCGTGCCCGGAACCGCTCGAGGCTCAGACGGTCGGTGCCCTGCACCCGCTCGAGCGACTGCGACGCACGCCGCATGCTTCCCGTCACCAGTTCCCTGTCCGCTCCGGTGGTGAAGTCGGCCTCGGCCTCGCTCGTGCGGCCCAGACGGAGTGCCGCCAGACCACGGAAGTAGTAGGCCCTCGGGTCGTCGGTGCCGGCCTCGATCGCGTTGGTGAGATCGTCGTACGCCCGGTCGTAATCACCCGCATGGTAAGCATGCATGCCGTCGCCGATGGCATTTCTCACCGCCACAGGCTCCTCGCCGACGAATTCAGCAGCGGACGGAGAACCACCGGCGATCGCCACCGCCAGCACGATCAAGCCACAGCAAAACCGGAGCATGATCCGGCTGGAAGACTCGCTGCGACTCCCCATCGCTTCGACCAACTTCCCGTCTCGCTCGACCCTGCCCATCGGCATGTTCTCCACGCGGCCTCACCCCACGACACCCACCATTGCATCGGCTTCGTGCCAGCAACATACCCCGCCGGCCACGATCGCCCGGTACAACCGTTTCACCCCGCGCTCAGCGTGGCCGCAAAGTCTGCCCATCCCCGGCGATCCCACGGGCCCGGGCGTGGCGGCGAAACGTCGGCTCGTCGAGAAAAACGGCGGGCCGCACCAACTGCATCATCATCGCCTGCTGCGGCCAGCCGAACGCCTCCACCAGCCGATCGAACTCGGCCCCAGGGCAACTCCCTTTGAGATCCGCCAGCAGCACGCGGCCAGCCTTCTCGCAGGCATTGCCGTCCACCTGCCACCACAGTCCTTCGCGCGGGCTCGTCCAGACGAACGAACCATCAGGCTCGGCGTACATGCGTTCCAGTCGGGACAACCGCTCGAGCGCCTCGTCAAACCCGACTGCCATCGGCATCGCCAGCAGGTCGCGAGGCACCGCCAGCGTGGGCCACTCGCCCCAGGCATCCGCGTGCGTGTCGTCGGACTGCAGGCCGACCAGGTCTGGAGTTCGGCCATGCAACGTGATGTCGAAGGCGTAGATGTCGTCGTTTGGCATCACATTACACATCAATTCGTGTCTCACTGGTCGTGCAAATCTCGACGATCGACACGCCGCGCTGCATTGTCATCGACGCCTCCAGACAGCCCAATCAGGCGGCATCGACGATGCCGGCCACGCCGCGGGACACGGCCGACAGCCACACCCCACGCACCAGATGATCATCGTCCTGCCAGCCGACCGTTGCCGCGGCGGCGTCCAGCGGCAGCCACTCGATCTGCCGCTCCCCGCGGCCGGGGCGGACGAGCACCGCCGCCGGTGCACGGAGATGGTCGTCGGAATGATCCCCGGGCTGCAAGGCCCCGGGCCCCAGACACACCACGTGGCGACGCCAGGCAGCCGATGCCGTGGGGTCGGCCGCCGGATGGCCCAGCAAGAGGGTCGTGGCGGCCTCGCCGAACAGCGGCACCCCCGCAGCCGGAATCGTGTCAAACCGTGGCCGTGATGGCTGTCCGTCCCCACCGGCGGCACACTCCAGCCAGTCCGCAATCCGTTCCACCAGATCCACGCCGGCGACCCCGCTCGACGGGAGTCGCCGTGCCGCGAGGTGCCAGAGGGCGACGGACCGGTGCCACGCATCAACCAGCCGTTGCCGCAGCGTCGTCGAGAGCATGGCACCGCAGTCGTGGGCCGACAGCCAGCCGACCAGCCGCGTCGGTGCGTCGACGAGCCTGCCTCCGGCCAGCCGGCGCACGAGGCCGGCGGCCGACGGGCCAACCCCGGCGAGGCCGTCGAGGGCGGCGGCGAATCGGGCGATCAGATCGACGGCGAGGCTTTCGCCGAGCGTGGGCCCGCTGCCGCACGCCGCGTGGAGCGGATCGATCTCTTCTCCGTGCCGCACCGCGACATCGCCGTCCGACCAGCATGTGCCAATCATTGGCATCGAAGCCCGGGCCGGGTGCATCCAGTGGGAGACCGCCTGCTCCAGCCAGCGGTCGCGATCACCACACAACACAGCGACCCGTACGGGCACGAGACGCGAGGCCGTCGACATCGGCCGTCCTCGGCGGTCGGCCACAGGCACCTCGATCCCGCGGCGCATCCAGGCAGCGAGCGTTGCCAGCAGACGGTGGCTGCGTCCAATCGCACCAAACACGACCCTATCCCGCGCAGCCGCGGCCCGCCGGCCGTCATCCCACGGACGCACATCGCCGGTCCATTCGCGACTGATGAGCCAGTCGAAGGTGTCGCCGGCGAGCACGACATCGATCGCATCCACGGGACGATAGCTCCCATCGCAACGAAAGCCTCCGCGGAGGCTCGCCTTCCGCACTTCGGCACGGAAGCGATCGATCAACCGGCGCGGGGGCCCAGCGGAGAGCGTGCCGTCCGACACGCACCAGTTCGATGTCACCACGAGCATGGCGGATGGTTCCTCCAACAGCGGCCCGCGAAGACCGTCGGGTCAACGCAGCCGGAGCCATCCATCTTCATCGGCACGCAAAACCCGCCGTGTGATCGACGGCCTGTCACGCGTTAACGACGGCAGCCTCCGGCCCCGACGCTGCGGGTTACGGAAGCCATGCCGGCGCGGCATCCGCAACGCTTACGGAGCCAGGAACGTCGTCTGGCAACTCGAATCCGTCGACCCATCCAATTCGGCGCCGGTCAGGATCGCCGTGGCCTTCGCCGTGCCGCTCCCCGGGATTCGGTAGGCCAGTTCCATGGTCGCCTGCCCCCCCGGCGGGATGCTCGGGATGGAATCGAACGACACATTCGCACCGTCGATCCGCACGCGGGACGGACTCGGATCCCCCACGAGGGTCGCCCGTTCGGGCAACACGACCGTGAGATCGAGCCGTCCCGTCGACATCGCGCCGGTGTTCACGACCGTGCAGATGAGCGTCGTGGAATGCCCGACAACCACCGGATCATCGCAGTCGGCCAAGGTGACCCGGAGGCCGGCCTCGCGGGCTGTGCGCGGCCGCGGCGTGTTGGAGCGGATGAGCACGCATGATTCATCCGCAACCATGACACCTCCGGCGGCCCCACTCAGCACGCCCCGCACGCACGAACGGGAGGACGGGGTCACCGCACCGGCCGGCTGGGCTCGCAGGTTGATCTGCCGCCGCAACTGTCCGCCCGGCTCGAGCGAAGGCAGGTCCCAGGAGACCCGCGACGACGCGAGTTTGTAGCCTTCGGAGGCTTCCAAGGGCGTGAAGGCGTCATCCCAACCGAATTCCAGCGTGGTCGCGCCCGAGGCGACGCTGCCGGTATTCCGCACGGTGGCCACGAACTCGGAAACGGAACCGGGCAGCACCTCAGCGGGCCCGACCATGTCCAGCTCCAGCGATGGCGTGGCAGGCAGCACCGTTGAAGCGGGGAGGCCGCTGGAAGCCGGCAGGGCGGGCGGCGGCGCCAGCGGCTGGGCTGTCGGTGCCGGTGGCATCGCAACCGGGGGTGATGCGACGGGGGGTGGCGCCAGCGTCGCTGCGGCCAGCGGAGCGGTCGCGAGCGGCGCCGCCATGGCGAACGGCGCCGGGCTTGTGGATGGCGGCGTGGCGGGCATCGTCGGGGCCGTCGGGTAGGTCGTGGAAGGATACGCATTGACGGGGGCGGGTGTCGTCGGCAGAGGGGCTGCCACCGGCGCAGCAGCCGCAAGCGGCGACGCCGCGACCTGCACGCACGACGTCGCACCGCCGACAAACGTGTGTGACTGATCGAGAATCTCCACACGATGGCATTGACGCCCCGGTTCATCGAGCAGGAAGTCGAGCGTCAGCCTCCGCGAGGTGCCGGCCGCCAGATCGATGGTGCCCTTCTGTTCGATCGGGCTCGCCGATGCCTCGTGATGAAACCCTTTGTCGAAGTAGTCGACCACGCGGAGCTTTTCCAGCGGCCTGCCTGAGCGGTTGACCAACTCCACCTCAAACGCCACGCGGTCGCCAACCGTGGCCGACAGCGGCCCCGTGACCAGCACGGCAACGGGATCCTCACCGCGGACTGCCGCGGGCGAAACCGCCGCCAGCACGAGCAGGATCACCGACATAAGAATGTGAGGGAACGTCGAACGAACGGTGAACGAGAGTGACATGGTCACGGTTTCCGGCAACGAAGGGGCGGTCAGACCGCGAAAAGGCTACCACGGGGCCGCACCGGCCGGAAAGCGCAGGAACATGATCCAAGCCGTCGGGGGAACTTCCGCCCGGGGCTTCTTGTGAGGAATAAAAGCCCCCGGCGGAAGCCGGGGGACTCCGCAAATGACCACCGACCAACGTGCCATCGCCGATCCGGCTTCGCCCAACAACCCGGTGTCCCCGGACTTCCGTCCGGGGCTTTTTGTCAAACGTGCGCCAGGCCCGGATGTCGTGTTTTTCGTGTACTCAGTCGCTTGACCGGTGCCGCACGATATCGCCCTGCACCATGTAGATCACATCCTCGGCGATGTTCGTCGCCATGTCGGCGATCCGTTCGATGTGCTTCGAGACGGAATTGACCCGGAGCAGGCTCTCGACGTTTTCGGGGTTCGCCTTGATCTGCTGAATGACCCTCCGGCGGATCTTCTGCCGCGCCTCGTCGACCGCGTCATCCTCCTCGCGCACCTGCCGGGCCAGGAGCGGGTCCCCCTTGACCACGGCGTCGAGGCACTCCTTCACCATGTCCTGCGCCTGCATGGCCATCGTGCGAATCTCGGGAGGCAGTTCGCAGGGTTCTCCGGCGGTGAGTTGCGCCACCCGCTTGGCGATGTTGCGAGCCAGGTCGCCCATCCGTTCGAGATCGTTGTTGATCTTCAACACCGACACCACGAAGCGGAGGTCGGCGGCGACCGGCTGATAGAGGGCGAGGATCTTCAGGCACTCCTCCTCCACCTCCACCTCCATGCGATCGATCTCTCCGTCGTTCGCCATCACTCGCTGGGCCAGGTTGGTGTCGCGGTTGATGAGCGCCGTGATCGACTTGGAGATCGCCTCCTCCACGAGGGTGCCCACTCGCAGGATCCGCTCCTTGAGGTGTTCAATCTGGCGTTCGATGTGATGGGTCATGGCGATGCTCAGCCGAAGCGGCCGGTGACGTAGGCCTCGGTCTCGCGGAGGATGGGCTTGGTGAAGATGCCCGACGTCGAGCCGTATTCGATCAGGCGGCCGAGATACATGAACGCCGTGTAGTCGCTCGTGCGGCTGGCCTGCTGCATGTTGTGCGTGACGATCAGCACGGAATACCTGCCGCGCAGTTCCTGGATCAGTTCCTCCACCTTGCCGGTGGCGATCGGGTCGAGTGCCGAGCAGGGCTCGTCGAGCAGCAGCACCTCCGGCTCGGCGGCGATGGCGCGAGCGATGCAGAGCCGCTGCTGCTGGCCGCCCGAGAGACCGATCGCGCTCTCGTGGAGCCGGTCTTTCACCTCGTCCCAGAGGGCCGCACCCCGCAGGCTCAATTCGCAGACCTCATCAAGCACGGCACGGTTGTTCTCGCCGTCGATCCGCAGCGCGTAGACGACGTTCTCGTAGATGCTCATCGGGAAGGGGTTTGGCTTCTGAAATACCATGCCCATTCGCTTCCGCAGTTCGATGACGTCCATGCGGGGATCGTAGATCGAATCGCCGTTGAGCCGCATGTCGCCGGTGATCCGCACGCTCTGCACGAGATCATTGAGACGGTTCACGCTCCTGAGCAGCGTCGATTTCCCGCAGCCGCTTGGACCGACCAGGGCCGTCACCTTGTTGTGCGGAATCGGCATCGTGATGCCGTGGAGCGCCTGCTTGCCGCCATACCAGAGATTGAACCGGTCAATCTCGAGAACGGGCGTCTCCTCCCGCACCTCGGGATGCACTTCCGAGGGAACGTCGCGGCCGGCGGCGACAGCCTGAAGGCGGTCGCTGGTAACCGGCGCCGAGGCTGCCTCGGGCTGTCCACCCCGCGCGGATGGTGTCTCTGCGTGGATGTTCATGATGGGAAAGGAAAAGGGCGATCGTCCGTGACCCGTGTTTGAAAATCGTACCACATCGAAATCAGCCCCGGCAGGTGAATAGGATCTGTGCGGCTAAAATTGCTGCGAGACATACCGTCGCTTCAGCCGGGAGCGGATCCAAATCGCCGCCACGTTGAGGAGCGCGATGATGGTCACCAGCAGGAACGTGATCGTGAACACCATCGGCTTGGCCGCCTGGCTGTTGGGGCTCTGAAAACCGACGTCGTAGATCAGGTAGGCGAGGTGCATGAACTCCCGCTCCGGATGCACGAAGGGAAAGGTGCCGTCGATCGGCAGATCGAGCGCCAGTTTTTTCACGCCGACGAGCATCAGCGGCGCCACCTCGCCCGCGCCCCGCGCCATCGCCAGGATGAGGCCGGTCATGATGCCCGGCAGCGCCCGGGGCAGCACGATCCGCCGGATTGTCTGCCACTTGCCGGCGCCGCACGCATACGACCCCTCCCGCATCGAGTTGGGAACGGCGGAAAGCGCCTCCTCGGTGGCCACGATCACCACCGGCAGCGTCAACAGGGCGAGCGTGAGCGACGCCCAGAGCAGGCCGCCGGTGCCAAACGTGGGCTGATTATCGGCCACGAGGCTCGCGCGGAAAAAGAGTTCGTCGATGCCGCCACCAAGGGCGTAACAGAAAAAGCCCAGGCCGAACGCGCCGTAGACGATGCTCGGCACGCCGGCGAGGTTGTTGATCGCGATCCGCACCGCCGTGGTCACGGCCCCCGGCGATGCATACTCCCGGAGATAGAGTGCCGCCAGCACGCCAAATGGGGCTACGAGGAGCGCCATGATCAGCGTCATGGCGACGGTGCCCCAGATCGCGGGAAACACGCCGCCGGCACTGTTGGCCTCCCGCGGATCGTCGCCGAGAAACTCCCGCCAGCGACTGCCGTAGACGCCGAGTTTGCCCGCCAATGACAGCCGGTTCGGCTGGCAGGCCCGCACGATACCCTCTAGCGGGATCACTTTCTTGATCCCGTCGGCGGTTTCGACTTCCATCGCCCAGCCCTCGTTCTCCCGTCGCAGCATCCCGGTCCGCGTGTCCAACTCCGCCGATTGCCTGCCCACCTGGGCAATGACCTCCTGCTCTACGGCGGCCGCAGCGGCCTGCGCAGCCGACACGCCGCCGGCCCCCGGCGGCGTCGACCCGCTGTCGAGCCCGGCCTGCACGACAGCCAGTCGCGCGGCCCTCAGTTGCCGCTGCAACTGTCCGCGCTCGTGCCGATCGATCCGCATCGCCTCACGCCACCGTCGCCGCACGACGGGATGCTCCCGCTCGTAGGCCTTCCAGGACTCCACGGGGCCTGCAGCGACGACTTCCTCGCCGTGCAGCAATCGCACCGGAAAGCCATGAAAACGCCCCCCCTCCAGCCGCTCCACGACCGTGGCCCACTCCGGCCGGCTCACCCGCGCGATCGCCGCGTCGTCAAACCATTGATAGTGGTGGCCCGAGACTTCGAAGTTGGCGGTCCGCACCAGCCGGCGGCTCCCGCGGCCCGTGGCCTTTGCCGTGGCGATCTGGGCCGCCTCTCGTTCAGTCACCTCGCCGAGCGCCCTGCCACCGTCGGCCAACTCCACGAGTTCGAGCGGCACCGGCCAGAACGTGCTCGCGCCGCGGAACGCGATGAACGCGAGCAGGCCCGTGATCATCATGATCGCCAGCGCCAGGGCCCCGCCGGTCAGCCAGACCCAGGGCTCTCCATGGGCCGTGAGACTCGAATACGTCGACCTCAGCCGTCGGGGGCGGTGCTTTTTGTCAGAGCTCATGGGACCTCCTGCGGAACCGCTGCCGAACGATCTCAGCAGCCGTGTTGACCACGAAGGTCATGCCGAAGAGCGTGAGCGCCGCCAGGAAGAGCACGCGGTAGTGGGCGCTGCCCCGGGCGGCCTCGGGAAGCTCGGTGGCGATCGCGGCGGAGAGCGTCTGGAAGCCGTTGAACAGGTTCCAGCCCATCAGCGGTGTGTTGCCCGCAGCCATCAGCACGATCATCGTCTCCCCGACGGCCCGCCCCAGACCGATCATCACGGCCGAGAAGAGGCCGCTCGCGGCGGCCGGCACGATCACGCGGATGGCCGTCTGCCAGGGGGTGGCGCCTGCGCCGAGCGAGGCGCTGCGAAGATGATCGGGCACGCTCGACAGCGCGTCGTCGGCGATCGTGAAGATCAGCGGAATGATGGCGAAGCTCATCCCGATGGCGACGATGAGGGCATTGCGTTGCACGTAGGTGCCGAAAAGCCCGCCGCGCGTGTCGAGCCGCAGCGCATCGAGAAACGACGCGGCGGCGATGGCGAGCGCGAGCGCGAGCGCGATACCGACCGCAAAGGTGCCCAATGACGCGATCGCCGCCTGCTGCTGCGACCACCCCCGACTGTTTCGCCGCAGCCACGGGTTGACGAACCGGCCGACCAGCATCGCCGACAGCACCCCGGCCAGCGGTAGCAGGGCGAGCACCCAGCCACCGAAGCCGCTGCCACCACGTCCATCCAGCCACGCAGCGACGTCGCCGTTGAACAGCAGGCGTTCCATGGGAGCCGCCGCTGCCGCCGCCACCGCGACGCCCGCCGGCAGCGCGACGGCGGCAATGAGCAGAAACCGCCAGGCGGCATACCGGCTCCGCCAGCCCACCGGCAGCAGCTGCCAGAAAAACGCTCCCGTAAGCAGCGTCAGCGGCACGCCGAAAAATCCCGCCAGCACCGTCATCAAAGACCGTTCGATGATCGGAGCAAAAATGAGACCGGCCACGAAGCCGAGCACCACGCTCGGCAGGCTCGCCATCATCTCGATCGTGGGTTTGATGCGGGCCTTCCAACTGGGATGCATGAACTGGCTGGCAAAGATCGCCGCCAGAATCGCGATGGGCGTGGCAAACAGCATCGAGTAGAGCGTGGCCTTGAGCGTGCCGAAGATGAGCGGCACGAGTCCAAACTTCGACTCGAACGATTCGTGCCCCGTCGTCTCCCACGCGTGGACATGGCCGGGATATTTTTCATACCAGACGCGGCCAAACAGCGATCGCCAGGAGACCTCCGGGTAGCCGGCGCTCAACGTCCAGGCCGCCAGCCGTGCGCCGTCGGCGGCGAGCAGTCGGTTTTCACGGGGCGCGATGAGCAGTTGCCTTGCCGGGGCCTCGAGCCCGCCTGGATCGCCTCCAGCGAGCGACGCCGCCGTCGCGCCGGTGGTCGTCTGCAAGAGACGGATTCCACCAGAGGCATCGGCCACCGCCAGCAGCCGGGATCGCGGCGAAGGCGCCAGTGCCGTGATGCCATGGTCTGGGCCGCTGCCAACGACCGACGCAAACACTTTCGCGACCGCCATCTGCAGGCCGTCCGTGGCTACCGCGTCGGCCGCACGGGTGGCAAAAAACACCCGCACGACGCCGGCACTGTCGCCAACGGCCAACGCATTGCCGCCGAACACGCGGGCCACGCAGGTCACTTTCTGCCGGCCTGGCTGGATCTGGTCCGTCCTGACTTGGTCTGGCACCGCGTCGAACGACTCCATCAGCAAGGGTGATTCGACATCCCGAATCTCATACCGTCGCGCGGCACCATCCTCCGCAACCAGAAACAGTTGGTCGCCCAGTTCCGAAACCCGCACGAACCGCGGCACGAATCCACCCGCGTCCCCCTTGGCATCGGTCGACTTCGCGTCGATGGTCGATCCGGAAGCGGTGGTGACCAGTTCATCGGTGAGCAGGTTGCGGCGTGACGAGATCGCCTCCACCCGCACCTGACCCTGCGCATCCAACGCAGCCACGAGCGGGCCGCCACTGAGCATGGTGATGTCGGCGTCGATCACCGGACGCTGGAGAGATGTCGATGCTGGCGCGTCGAATTCCGTCACCATCCGGACGATCGCATACTGCCCGGTATGCCCTCGCACGACGACGACATCCTCGTGCGTGCCGGCCTCTCCCGGCGCGAGGGCCACCGCTGCGGGAGGCAGGGCGTTGGCGGAAAGGAACGTCGACTCCAGGCCGAGCCGACCGATACGGAAACTGCCGTCGTCAAACCCGACCACAGCCTGGATACTCCCGGGCAACATGGTGATCGTGGTGGCGCGGGCGAGCCCGCACTCGGCGGCTGTCCGCGTCAGCAGGGGCTTGCCGTCGGCAATCGAGAACACCCGCACGAGCCCCGCGTCGGCCGGATCACCCGACTTCGCCACGGCGTGGGCATCGACTAGCCAGGCCACGACGCCGGCCTCATCGGCTCCCAGACAGGTGGCGATCGTGTTCTCGACGCCCCGCGAAGACGGCGATCCCGAGGACGCCGACGCGGCCGGTGCGGCCATCGCGGAAGATGCCCGTTCCGACGTGAGCCGCGCCGGTTGAAACAGCGGCAATGCCACGGCCAATAGAAACACCGCCACCGCCAACACGGCCAGGATCGTACCGATGCCGCCAAGCGTGATGACCGCACGGGCCAGCGAGTCGCCGGCCTTCACCCACGGATGGGTCTTGCGACGGCGCGAGCGACCCGTAAAGGTGGACTGCGGTGGCATGCCCGGGCTCGGGTCTCAGCGGAAGCGTAGGGAGGCTGCGAAAAACGCTCGGTCTGTCCAACAGGGGATCGATCGGGAGATCGGGTCAGGAGATCGGGTCAGGGACTGGTAAGACCGACGCTCTGCAGGGCCCGCTTCGCAATCGGACCGGTGATCGGCAGGTAGCCGTCCTTCAGGACATCAGCCTGACCGGTGGCACTGAGCACATAGCGGATGAACTCGCCCCGCAACGGATCGATCGCCCCGCCCGGCTTGTGGTTGACGCTCAGGTAGAGAAACCGCGAGAGCGGGTATTCGCCGGAATAGGCAAACTTCGGCTCGGTCGCGATCGCCGTCCCGCCTTGCTTGGCCGACAGCGGCACACTCCGCACGTCGGCGGTCATGTAGCCGATGCCGCTGTAGCCGATGCCGTATTTGTCGCTGGCCACGGCCTGCACCACCGCAGAACTGCCCGGCTGCTCCTTCACGGTGGGCTTGAAGTCGCCTTTGAAGAGGGCATGTTCCTTGAAATAGCCATAGGTGCCGCTGGTGGCATTGCGGCCGTAGAGACTGATCGGCTTGTCCTTCCACTCTCCCTCGAGGCCGAGGTCGCCCCAGGTGCGGATCTCATTCTTGCCGCCACCCGTGCGGTTCTTCGAGAAGATCGCATCGACTTCCTGCAGCGACAGGCTCTTCAGCGGGTTGTCCTTGTGGACGAACACGGCGAGCATGTCGATCGCGACGGGCACGACGGTCGGTGCATAGCCGTGCTTTTCCTTGAACGTGTCGATCTCCGACGGCTTCCAGTCGCGGCTCATCGGCCCAAACGTGCTGGTGCCCTCCGTGAGCGCTGGCGGCGCCGACGCTGATCCCTTGCCTTCGATCCCCTCCTGCACGCTCGGATAAGACTTCTTGAACCCCTCAGCCCAGAGGGCGACGAGGTTGTTCATCGTGTCGGAGCCGACGCACTTCAGCGAACCGGCCACCTCACCCGACACCTTCGCGTAGGGCTTCAGGGCCGGATCGATCTCCTGATCGAGGGCCACGGCGGTGCGAACGGCCGTTGCCGTTGTCAGACAGGCAATCGCCGGCAGCAGGGCGAATCCAACGAACGCAACGGCCACCTTCTTGAGCATGCGCGTCGACATCAACACATTCCTTAGGAGGGAGGAGGGCCTGGAAGAACGTTATGGGTGTGATCGTAGCGGATATTGCGAGCATTTCATGAGCAGTTGAAAACGCCCGGGAAAAACGCTGGCTTCCGCCGGGGGCTTTTTTAACGCCGTGGCGGCGCGAAGCCCCTTCGAAGCGTGTTTTCCGTGACCGTCCGCGGCACGAGAAACTGCTGCAGGGAGTCCGGCCCGCCTGTCTTGCTGCCGATGCCCGACATCCGGTAACCGCCAAACGGCTGTCGGCAGACGAGCGCACCCGTGATGCCCCGATTCAGATAAACATTGCCGGCCTGCAGGGCCACTTCCGCCTCGTGCAGATGCGCCGGACTGCGGGAGAAGACGCCGGCCGTGAGCGCGTAGGGAGTGCCGTTGGCCAGTTCGACGGCATGACGGAAGTCGCGGCCGCGCAAGACGGCCAGCACCGGTCCAAAAATCTCCTCCTGCCCCAACGGGCTTGCCGGATCGACGTCGGCGAAGACGTGCGGTCCCACAAACCAGCCTCGGTCGGCCATGCCACCGACCTCGACAGCCGCCACCTCGCGGGCCGTCCGCCGCCCCTCCGCGATGAATGACCGCACGCGGTCGCGTGCCTCCGCATCGACCAGCGGCCCCATGCGCGTGCCCGGTTCGGCAGCCGGCCCTACCCGCAGGCTCTTCACCGCCTCCGCGAGCCTCTCGACGAAGGCGTCGTGCACACGATCGAGCACGATCACGCGGGAACAGGCGGAGCACTTCTGACCTTGGAAGCCAAACCCGCTCTGCACGACCGCCACCACCGCCTCGTCGAGATCGGCGTCGTCATCGACGATGATCGCGTTCTTGCCCCCCATCTCCGCGATCACCCGCTTGACCAGCCGGCTGCCGGGCGATGCCGCAGCCGCGGCAGCTTGGGCATTGATCGCGAGCCCCACCGCCCGCGAGCCGGTGAAGGCCACGAGCGCCGTGTCGGGATGCGAGACGAGCGCCGGCCCCACCTCCTCGCCACGGCCCGGAAGGAAGGCCAGCGCCGCGGGCGGCACACCAGCCTCGAGCAGCATCTGGTGCAGCCGCAGCGCGATCAGCGACGACTGTTCGGCCGGCTTCATCACCACCGTGTTGCCCGTCACGAGCGCAGCCGTCGTCATGCCGGCGAGAATCGCCAGCGGAAAATTCCACGGTGCGATCACGACGGCCACGCCCCGGGGCAGCCACGCCGTCGTATTCTCCTCGCCGGGCACATCCACCCTCGCTGGTTTGGCCAGTCGCAGCGCCTCATGGGCGTAGTAGCAGCAGAAGTCGATCGCCTCCGCCACGTCGGCATCGGCTTCCCTCCACGGCTTGCCCACCTCGAAGACCTCGATGGCGGCCAGTTCGAAGCGGCGGCGTCGCATGATGCCGGCCGCCTGCACGAGGATCTCGGCCCTCCGCTCCCAGCCGACGGCCTGCCATGAGTGGAGCGACTGCCGGGCCGTCGCGACCGCGCGGTCGGCATCTGCGGGCGTCGCCGCCGCCACCTCCGCGATCAGCCGGGTGTGATCCGACGGGTCGTGCCGCAGGAACCGGTCGGTTGAATCGGCACACCGGCCGTCGATCACGATCGGCACGAAGGCCGGGCCTGCCGAAAACGCAGCGGCTGCACGGTCAACCGCCTCCTGCATCGCTCGGCGCGAAGCCTCCACGGAAAAATCGGTGAGCGGTTCGTTGGGAAACCCGACCGTGGCGGCAGGCGTGTCGCGCGGAGCAACGTCGGCGGCGTCGGCAACAGTTCCGGCCTCGGCCACCGCGCTCCGGTCAGGCGGCGCGAGGAGCGTGGCGGGCGGCACGTGCTTCACGAAGCCCGCCCGCAGGAACGAATCGTTCGACGAATTTTCGAGCAGCCGTCTGACGAGATAGGCCATGCCCGGCACGAGTTGGCCGTAGGGCATGTAGATCCGCAGCCGCCAGCCCGCAGCCGTCACCGCTTCCTTCTCCGGATCGCCCATGCCGTGGAGCATCTGCATCTCGACGCCGCGTCGATCGAGGCCGAGATGCTCGGCCACCGCCATGCCGTGCGCGAGCGACCGCAGGTTGTGGCTGCCGAGTGCAGGCCGCAGCGTCGTGGCGTGCTCCATCAGAAACGTCGTCGCCGCCTCGTAGCAGGCGTCGGTCCGCCACTTCTGCTGCCAGACGGGCACGGGCCAGCCGGCGGCCTCGGCGTGCACGGTTTCGAAGTCCCAGTAGGCGCCCTTCACCAGCCGGATCCAGACCGGCGTGCCGCGGTCTCGGGCCCACGAGGCCAGCGACTCGAGGTCGCGGAGCGACTCGCGGAGATAGCACTGCACGACCACCCCGCAATGCGGCCAGTCGCGAAACTCCTCCTCCATGGCGATCTGTTTGAAGATGGCCAGCGTGAGGTCCTTCGTGGCATGGCTCTCCATGTCGATGTGGACCTGCGCGTGATTGTCGCGGGCCAGCCGCCAGAGCGGTCGCAGCCGTGCCAACACGCGTTGAGCGGTGCCAAGAGAGTCGATGGCGTCAAACTGGCTATCGAGCGCGGAGAGCTTCAGCGACACGTTCACCCGCGGCATCGGCCCGCTGGGGCCATCGTCGACGAGCGGATCGCCCGGCCACGCCGCGGCGAGGCTTGGCAGTTCGGTGAGCAGTTGCGAGTAGGCTGCCGCGTAGGCATCGGCTTCCGATTCGCTCGTGACCGCCTCGCCGAGCAGGTCGAGCGTGAAGCCGCGGTGATGCCGCCGCTGGGCGAGTGCCGCCCGCGCCGCCTCGGTGGGATTCGACCCGGCGATAAACCGGCGGGCCTGGGCGAGCACAGCGGCCCGGATCGCCCGCGCCGCCAGCGGCGCGAGCAGCACGCTCCGTGACGCCCGCAGGGCCATCCGCAGCGACTGCGGCAGCCGCTCGATCACGTCGTCGTCGACGTATTCGCGGAGGTGCCGGTCGAGCGCGGCCGGGTCGTCGAGCATCGGCATGCAGTCGACGAGCCGAAACAGCCGAACCTTCAGGTCGTCGTCCTGCGTGGCCCACTCCGCCGCCTGCTGCACCCACCACTCCGGCGATGCTGCCGTAGGCTCAGCGGCGAGCGACCGCTCCAGGAGGCTGCGGCCGATCTGCTGCGTGTGGGCTTCGATCTGCTCCCTGTCGGCCGGCGACAACCGGCTCGGAACCACACCCTCGAACGAGGCTCCTGCTGTGCTGGCCATCGGGATCGGCCTCCTTTCTCCAAGTGTTTGTACGCAAAGCGTTTGCGAAAGGATCGCCGCTGGCGGACGGTGCCGAAATCGGCTCCCGCCCACCCGCCGTGCTACAATGCCGGCCGTCCCTGCGGGCAATGGTAGCCCGAGCGATCAACCTCTGCTTTGCACACACGTGAATCCTCCGGCAGGACAGGCCTTCGATCAGTTGTCGGCCACGCTTGAAACACGTGGTCCGGTGGTGCTGCCGGCCCTGCTCTTATGCGACTTCGGCCATCTCGCCCACGAGGTGGAGCGGCTGGAGTCGGCTGGTGCCGCAGGCCTTCACCTTGACGTGATGGATGGCCGGTTCGTGCCGCAACTCACCTATGGCTTGGTCGTGGTCGAGGCCGTGCGGCGGGCCGCGAAGGGGCCCCTCGAGGTGCACCTCATGGTCGAGCAGCCAGAGTCGTGCATCGAAGCCTACGCCAAAGCCGGGGCTGACATCCTCACCGTTCACCTGGAGGGGCTCACCGATCCGCGGCGAACGCTGGAAACCATCTCCGCGCTCGGTCCCCGGGCCCATCTGGCGATCAGCCCGGGCACCCACGTTGAACGCGTGGTGCCTTATCTCGACGCCTGCGATGGCGTGCTCGTGATGAGCGTGGAGCCGGGGTTCGGTGGCCAGCGGTTCAATCCGGTGGCGCTTGAAAAGCTCTCGCGGCTGTCCGCCTTGCGGGCGGATATGGGCGGCTCGTTCCGGCTGGCGGTGGACGGCGGCATCTCCACCGAGACCATCGGTCCTGTCGCCGCCGCTGGTGCCGAATTGATCGTGGCGGGCAGCGCCGTGATCCGGTCGCTGGACTACGCCCAGGCGATCGCCCAACTCGAACAACTCGCCCGGGGTGCCGCATGATGACGCACTCCTCGCGATCCTGTTTCTCCGGCGGCATCATCGCCGCGGAGAATCTCTTCCTCCTGGAGCCAATACCCACTCAATGCCCGATTCCTTGATCGTGATCCGTGCAGGTGCGACCGACTTCGAAATCCAGGGGCGCATCCGCGGCGCCGTCGACATCCCGCTCTGTCCCGCCGGCGTTGCCGAGGCGGAGCATGCGGCCATGCTGCTGGCCGGATCACGGGCCATCGCGCTCTATACGTCGGAGGAGCTCTGTGCTGCGGAGACCAGCCGCATCGTCGGCGGGGCCATGGGACTGAAGCCGCGGGGCGTTTCCAGGCTGCACAATTTCGATCAGGGGCTGTGGCAGGGGATGCTCGTCGAAGAAATTCACCGCAAGCAGCCGCGACTCTCCAGGCAGTGGCAGGACAATCCGTGGGCGATCGCACCTCCCGATGGAGAGCTCCTCGAAGAGGCCTGCGAACGCGTCGAGGAGTCGCTCGAAAAACTCCTTCGGCGACACCCGCACGGATGCGTGGCGATCGTCGTGCCAGGGCCACTCGACCGCATCGTCCGCTGGATCGTGGCCGGCGAGTCGATGGGCGATCTGTGGGCCCGCGATCCCCAGTGTGAGCCTCTGGTGGAGATTCCAGTGGCGGCACAGTGGGCCCGCAGATCGCGCGTCGATCGTCGTCAGCCCGCCCCACTATGAGGGTTCAGGACCGCCAAGCCCTGCTGATTTCCGCGTCGCCAGCCGCCAATTCCGGCGCAGTCGCGCAGCGGAGCCCCGGGCTACAATGCTGGCGCTCGGCGGGCATTGGCCGCCGCCATCATCTCGCACCAGCGTGCTCCGTCACGCGTTGACGCACTCGACACACACTCATGGAACGCCGCCGCTCTCCGCGACCGAGCCCTGAAACTGCCGTCGCCAGCCCACAGGCTGCCGCCGTCGAGGCCGATGCCGGCGTGGTTGCAGACCCGGCGGCCAAGGCTCCATCCGCCCCACGGACCAAGCGCGGTGTGCCCGAGGGTCTCTGGCAGAAGTGCGAGGGCTGCGGCGCCACGATCTACCGCAAGGAAGCGGAGGAGATGCAAAACGTCTGCCCGCAGTGCGGCTTCCACTGGTACGTGTCGGCAGCGCAGCGGATCGCGCAGCTGCTCGACGCCGGCACCTTCGAAGAATGGGATGCCAGCCTGCGGCCGACCGATCCCCTCGGCTTCCGTGACAAGAAGGCCTACGCCGAACGGATCGTGGCCGAGCAGAAGCGAACCGGCATGCCCGATGCCGCCGTCACAGGCACCGGCATGATCCGGGCCCGCCGCGTCGCCTGCGGCGTGACCGATTCCTCGTTCATCATGGGCAGCATGGGGAGCGTGGTCGGCGAACGGCTCACGCGGCTCGTCGAGCGGGCCACGGCCGGCAAGCTGCCGCTGATCATCATCAGCGCGTCCGGCGGCGGGGCCCGCATGCACGAGGGCATCCTGTCGCTCATGCAGATGGCAAAGGTGTCGGCGGCGCTGGCCCGGCATTCGCGGGCCGGGGGCCTGTTCATCTCCGTGCTCACCAATCCCACAATGGGTGGCGTGGCGGCGAGCTTCGCGTCGCTCGGCGATCTGTGCTTTGCCGAGCCGCGGGCGCTGATCGGCTTCGCCGGGCCGCGAACGATCAAGGCGACGATCCGTGTGGAGCTGCCGAAGGGCTTTCAGACGAGCGAGTTCCTGCTCGAGCACGGCTTCATCGACCGCATCGTGGCCCGCAAGGATCTCAAGAGCGAGATCGCCCGAGCGATCGACTACTGCGGCGGCTAAAAGATCCCATCGCTCACGCTCCGGGCTTGTATGGGCCATTCACGCCGGAGCCAACGCGTCGATCTTTGCGGCGAGGATGAAGTCGTTCTCCGAGAGGCCGCCGATGGCGTGCGTGTAGATCTCTATCCACAGACGCTGGTAGCCCTCGAGATGCAGGTCGGGATGGTGCTGCTCCCTTTCCGCCACAGCTCCCACGTTGTTCATGAGCTTGATGCACTCGCGGAAGTTCTTGAGCTCGAGGTCGCGGCGGATCCGCGTGCCGTCGTGCGTGAGCCGCCAGGCGGGCAGTGTCGCCAACTGGGCCTCCGCTTCGGCGAGGGAATATTTCGGCACGCCCCCTTCGCAGGGCACGCACTTCTTGGCGATGAGATCACAGGCGGCTTGGGGCGACGGCATCGGCATAACCCTCGGGATTGGGCACATGGGGACAAAGGAGTGGTTCTCGTTTTTCTCAACAGCTTCCTCATCGTCCTCCGGAAACTGAGAACCGGAAACGGAGAAAAGGTACCATACCCTCGCGTTTCCGCCCGA